>Ga0208457_1000478_pt1 | contig 40072 bp, 35 predicted proteins | sample June2015DPH_10_1_FD_185513 | JGI IMG/M metagenome (GOLD analysis project Ga0208457, IMG submission 185513) | Peatland microbial communities from SPRUCE experiment site at the Marcell Experimental Forest, Minnesota, USA - June2015DPH_10_150... | ecosystem: Environmental > Terrestrial > Soil >... | reverse complement strand
CAGCCACTGCCTGCCTTATGTCTGCTTTTCCTGCTTCTCCTCGTCCGAGTCTTCAGGGAGAAGAGGGTTACACATGGTGTGGGGTGGTATGAAACCTGCTTGGGCAGTTAGTTTTTCAACAGCCTGTAAAGATTTGACCCCATAGCCGCCCCATAGCCGCCCCTCTGTAAGTGGCAAAAAATGGAATGCCGCACGAAAAGGAGAAAGAGATGTCTTCCTATGAGTACCGTTGGGAAGTAGTTCAGGAATTGGGCGAAGGTGGACAGGGGAAGGCCTTTAGGGCATATGCTCGCCGGGATTATGACAAGTGGCTGCTGCTCCAGAAGCTGGAAGGCACGATCAAGGCCCTCAATAACCCTACAAGAACCACAGAGGAAAAAACCGATCATTTTATACTCTTTGAAGAAATAGTTAAGAATATCACAAAAATGGAGAAATCAGAGACATATTACGCCCTCAAGGTCCTTCATGAACCGAAGGATGCCCGCGATCCAGAAAAAGCAACGGAACGTATAAGGAACGAAATTCGGGCCATGATGGAAATAACACATCCAAATCTGCTTCCCATTATCGAAGTTGATCCCGATTACAAATGGTTCGTGGCCCCTTACTATTGGAAGGGAACGCTGGCGATGAATGCACATAGATTTGTTGGTAAGCCAGCCGTCGCTCTCCGGGCTCTCCGGCCATTGGTCGAGGCCGTCGTTCTGCTCCACAATGAAGGAATCGTTCACAGGGACATAAAACCTCAAAATATATTCCTTAATTCGGAGGACAACTTGATTCTTGGGGATTTCGGGCTGGTCTTTTTTTCTGATACAAATAAAACCAGACTGTCTGGCACATTTGAAAACGTTGGAAGTAGAGATTGGATGCCCCCGTGGGCGGTTGGGATGCGAATCGAGAACGTGAAGCCATCGTTCGATGTTTTCTCCCTGGGAAAAGTTCTTTGGTCGATGATTGCTGGTAGGGCCATGCTCCCCTTCTGGTATTTCGACCGTGAAGACTACAATCTTGCCATCATGTTTAGAGGCGTTCCTTATATTCGTCTCATTAACCTGATTCTCAGGAAGTGTGTCGTTGAGCACGAAACAGACTGCTGGAACCATGCTGCCTTCTTCCTTGAAGCCATTGACAAAGCCTTATTCATCATTGAAACAGGTGGCGACATAGTTGGGCCAGGCGTTACACGTCTTTGTAAAGTCTGTAGCGTCGGTACATACCAAATTCATGCTGACTCTGACCCTACCGAAGTACGAAACCTTGGTTTTACGCCTTCAGGAAATAGAGGATACAGAGTCTTCATATGCGACTATTGTGGCCATGTCCAGTTATTTTTGACCGTCGGCGAAACGCCGTATCGGGCGTGGCGAGATGGCTGAAAAGTTCTTTGCTTGGATGAGTAGCTGCACTCCGTCCGTTATGGTTTTTGGTTGGCCTCCTCGTCCGTCGACAAAGTGCTTCTTATGTCGTCATTAAGAGAGGCGCCTTCCGCCCGCTATCTTATGCAAAAGGATCGTCATGTATGCACAGATTGTTGAATCCGCGGGGCAGTGGTTTGAGCAGGACAAGACACAATATATAGAAATATGGGGAGGTATCTTCAGGGGCTCGGCAACTGGAAGCAGTGAGGAACGTCCCCGCGGTGCCCTTCGAATCACAGGTCCTTGGAGGGATTTTTTGTCTAGGGCGACAAGCTCTGCAGGGGGGGTAGGATTTCAATTCGTAAGAACTGCTCATCTGAAAGGTAGCACATTTTTTGACCGCAAAGTTCAAACTTCTCCTTGATTTGAGAATCCAGACCGTCTATGTCCAAATTCGCTGCCAAGAGAAAGTGCCTGAATACACCATGTTTCATCCTTTCTTTGGCCGAAGCCTTGCTCAGCCCTTTAACGACTGTCTTAATGTAGTTGAAGGCAAAATTCCCAAGGCCATCAACAACTTGTAGTATTGGGCAGCTTGAGGACCTCACAATATTGATGTTATGGAGATTGCAACCATTATGCAGGTTGTTGTTGAGAAAGGCGTTCACGGTCATGAGTAGCGCCTTTTCACCGTCATACGGACGTCCCCCCAAAAGGAAACTTTCCCGGCCGATTGTCTCGAAATCATACTTCCTGTCAATAACGAGAACGAGTCTGATTCCCTCGCATCTTGAGACGCGAAAAAGGATATCATTGACTGGGAAGATCAGATGGGAGAGTATGTCTGGGTGACGGACAAGAATATCGGTGTCGCCGATTTGATCAAAGGCCGCCCTAAACCTACTGTTTACGCTATCCTTTATCTCACTTGTAACCACCTCTGAACCGATCTGAAAAACAAAATGACGGTACTCCGTTCTTAGAAGAACATTTGTCAGAATATCAAAAGCCTTCTTATAGACTCTCTCATACTTTTGTATATTGCGGCCCTTGATAGCGCGCGAATGAAGTTCCGTGACTCTTTCCTGCTCATAGAGACCTTCAAGATCTGTCCTCAGTTTGTCGCGAGAGAACGCGTCCAACAGCAATCCCGAGTAACCTTCAAAGTCCATCGCCCGGAGCCCGCCGTCATCAACATAAAGAAAGACTTTATCGACGACCGGCCGATATAGACCATCTTGAAACTCATATCGGCTCATTTACACCACCTCGACACTTGTACTCTTTTGCGACCTTTTCGAATGATCCCTAAAAGTGTCTTCTCTGCGGCTCACGAAAAGGCCCTAGGCCTCTTCCAGGACGCATGACGTGTTAGCCCTCTTCGGCACACGGTGCGGCACCCTCGCCTACGTAGCTTAATCGATAACACATAAACGAAAGTCGCCTTCTACACCGCCTCATTTACTCTTTGGCTCGACGAATTGTTTCAGACCCCCGAAAAGCTGTGTTTTATTACGGTTTTCAATAGTAGCCTTCTCGGTCGCCGGTTAGTTTCTTTTTCAACTTTTTAACCGGCCACATGCACCACCACAACATCCGACCAAGGATGTGCACCGCGAAGAACGAAGCCACATAGAGAAATACAACTCCGACCCAAGGATTCAAAGTGTCGGGCGCATTGCGGCATCGCAACAAGAAGTCCACCCAGTCTTTAGGAGCGAACAGGATGAAGGCACATGGAGCACCAACCGCAATCATCCTTGCTGGCAAGTAAAGCCAACTTGTTAGCTCGCCCGCGATCCTTTCAGACATGTTTAGAAGACTCAACCACAGTCCTCGCTACGTGCTTTCTGCCATTTCTCCAGCAGCGTATACCCACGTTCCCGCAATCATTACCGATTTTAACACTTAGTATCGGTGCGGTCGAGTAAAATCTAGTTTTACAGGAAGTTATGAATGGCCAACCTGATAGCCCACTTACAGGTACAGATAAAAAACGGGTTCCCAAAACGATGAGGACGGCCCTCGGGTCTATAGCCCCCGCTGCCCCTAGGGGCCTGCTTCACTGTGAAGCAATTGTGAAGTAGAACCGTCAAACAAGGGAGAAAACCGGGGAGCTTATCGCCCCCCGGTCACCGTTTTCCCTTGAAATTGCTACCTATCGTCAATCACGGTGTATCACGGTACTCCCTCCGGGTTAGACTCTGACTCCGTGAATGGGGGTTCGACCCCCTCTCCCCCAGCCAAATAGGTAACATGGACGGAAGATCGACCCTTGTCGTGCCCCTTGGTCTCATGTCGGGCGGACTGTGCCGGGCAAGGACAGGCGTGTGGGTTTACGTTTCATAGGATAACGATTAAAATATAGTGAAGGCCGGCAAAATCAAATTAGGTGGGAGCATAGGGAGATGTCCATGAATGACTTGAGGCGGATGCTCGTCGTCGTTACGGCCACAAGTGATTGCGTGAAGCTGGTTCAGGACGCGTTCGGTCTTGCCGAGCGGTTTGGAGCGACCGTTTTTCTGCTGGATGTGGTTCACGACCCTTTCGCCTACACGGGTTGGAATCTGCCGATGCCGTCGTTCGAGAAAGAGTATCGGAAGCTCCTCGAAGGGGTTCGAAAACGGCTTCGGGTGATAGTCAAAAAGGCGAAGGATAAGGGGCTTTCCATAGAATCCCTCGTGAGGGAGGGGCATCCCTTCGACGAGATCCTGAAAGTCGTGGAGGAGAACAGAATAGATCTCCTCGTCATGCCGGCCCACGAGGAATACAGGCTGGAACACTACTTGACAGGCAAGGTCATGGATAAGCTCGTACGGAAGATGCCCTGCTCGATCCTGCTGGTCAGGCAGGAGGAAGGGACGCTCTGCGAGACATAGGGCGCCGAACGGCCGCCGCTTAAACCTCTTCAATGCCGGCCCGACCTGAAGCGAATAGTGCTTACAACTGTAATCTTTGCTTGGAATAACTTTCTTTTCATGCCATAGTATTAAAGGCATTCCGCATCTACGCGCCTCCGAGGGAGCGATTACAAAGAAAAGCGAAGGACATATAATGGGAGCGGCGAGAAACGATGTTCCGACTGCCCCCCTGAAGAGACGGGGGATAATCGACTGATTGAGGAGGATGGCATGATGAAAAGGCATGGGATTCTAGTAGGGTTGGTTGTGGCATCGCTCGTGTTTCCGGTGGTCTGTTTTAGCCAGCAGGCGGCCGGCGGCGGGACGACCGTGGCGGACACGAAAGGGTATCAGCCGCCCAAACCGGGGCTGGAGTACATGGCGCGCTTTTATGTGGACCTCATCGCGCCCGTATGGGAGATGGGCAAAACTAGCGACCTCGGCAACCGCCGCATCATCCCGATCACAGGCGGTAAATTCGAGGGTCCCATGATCAGCGGAAAGATACTGAACAACGGCGCGGATTGGCAGGTGGTGACAAAAGACGGGTTGGCGATCATCGACACGAGGTACCTCCTCGAGGCGGACGACGGCTCGCTCATTTATCTTCAGACGAAGGGCTTCCGCTACGGCCCTCCGGAGGTGCTGGCGAGAGTGGGGAAGGGCGAAGCGGTCGACGCCAACCTGTACAGCTTCCGCATGACCATGAGCTTTGAAACGGCATCGAAGAAATACGCGTTCCTCAACCGGGCTATAGGCGTGGGCTACGCGATGCGCCTCGGCAACGCGGTCGTCTATGACGCGTATCTGCTGAAGTAAGGTGAATGCAGTAAGCGTGCTTCCAGGGGCGGCGCGTACGCCGCCCCCGACTCCCGCGGGCGGAATCCCCGCCTGCTCGCTCAAAACCAGCCGCACGTGCCGTTGTCACTGCATTGAAAACCGGTTGATTGAAGAACGGCGGCGAAACCAGTACATGCCGACGCGGGCCGAGTCCCTTAATAATTGACCCTTAGCCTCATGCCGTAGACCTTGACCGGCCCCCTGTCGCGGTTGTACGCGGGGTTCTCGATATACTGGAAATCGGGGCTGAGCTGTACATAGCGGCCGAGCTGAATGCGATAATATGCCTCGCACACCTGCTCCAGGCCGTAGTTGAGGGCCCCGTCCCCTATGAGCATGCCGATGCCCCCCTGGGCGAGGTAGTGCTGGTGGGAGGCCGTTATGCCGTTTACCCCTATAGCCACACCGAACCGGTCGTCCGTCCTGCCCCAGTTCCGGCCGCTCACTTGCAAGCCCAGGCTGGCGCCGTTATCGGCTTCGGTGTAGGACCAGGTGGAGTTCGTGCCGTTCGACCAGCCGGCCCGCGCAAAGAGGCCGGTCTCCCCGTCGTTTGCGAGGGGCTGCTCGATGTTTACCCCGAAGCCGTATTTGACGCGGCCGGGCCTGTTGTCGAGCGTAGTATCGGGCACCGCCCCCGTGAGGGCGCCGAGGGCCATTGCGTCCCTGTAATCGCCCATGCGCCCCTCGTTCCGGTAGGCAAGAAGGCGGACCACGGGACCCTTCTCCCACGGGGCGAGACTGAGCTCGGCGTTATCGCCCCTGGCTCTGTATACCTCGCTGTCAAGAATGATGCCGTTCCTGGTGGTCGGCACCTCGTAGCTGCCGAAGATCAGCCTCCACTTGGGATGGACGACGGCGACGGAAACTCCGATGCTGTAGCCCCTCGTGTCGGATGCATAGTCCCATGCCGTGTTGAACAGGAAGTTGTAGTTCATGAACTGCGTGCGCCCGTTGTTCGCGTAGCGGTTCTGGTCGAAATCGTCCGTCGGCGCAAGCTTACCCGTCTTTATCTCGATGCGGTCCACGGGCTGCCGGCCGGGTATTTGGTCCATGCCCCTCTCCAACGGCTCGGTCATCGCACCCGACAGGGGGATGACATAGCGCGCGTAGAGGCGGGCAAGATACGGGTCCTGCCCCAGGTTGGCTGGACCCGCCCTTATGACATCGGCGTTCGTGTAGCCGCCGAGGCCGAGGCCGCTTGAGATACCCGATCCTCTGAACATCTCTAAATCCGCGTATAGCTGCAAGGACTTAGTAACCTGCGAGCCGAAATATAGACCGTAGGTCTGCGTCATCTGCTGCTTGAAGCTATGGTCGAAGATGAAACTCTTCTCGCCGGAGTACGGACTGTGAAAGCCGGGCACGTTCTGGTATATGAAGGTGGCCTGGGCGCCGAGCACCTGCGGCATCCAGGAAGGCCAGTCCCCAGCGCCTTCGGCGTGTACGGTGCTTGCCGGCAGGAGGAAAAGCGCGGAAACGGCAGCGAAAAGGCAAACCATGACAAAGGGTCCGGGCAAACCGGCGGACCCGGCCGGTATAGTCCTGACGAAGCTCCGATAACTAAACTTATGCCTGCACATGCTCATTCTTTGATCGCCCTCAAGGCCATGCCATTCTCCTGATCACGCCGGTACCAAGGACCGGCCGTCAAGGGGCGCGGCTGCCGATGGGCCTTACAATATTGCCGCTGCCGCGGGACCGCTTGCTTCTTGAAAACAAAAACCGGCCACGAAGACCACCTTCCAGATGGCAAATTGGCCTTCGTGGCCGGTTAAATCGCGCTGCCTATGGCCCCTGCGGGGCCTGCCTTCCATGCTTTGGAAAGCTGTCGGTAATTTATATCACACACCGGCACCCGTTAGTCAACACAAAAACTTCCCCGCTTTCGCGCTTCAATAACAATTCATGGCTCTCCCAGTCAAAAAAAGTTACACCGCCCTTTCCGCGTCCGGCCGAGAGAATCCATTCGCGGTGTCGAGAGAGCTTACACAATTCTTTTCCGCTTTGACCAAATAGCATTGTAATTGCACGTACTTGACACTGGTACGGCATTTGCAGGGTCATCGGGAAACTAAAAAAAGGCCCGTTGCGCTATCAAGCTACGAAAGGCGGTAATGGCATGGGACGGTGAAGGAGGGCGAAAAACGTCAAAAATCGCAAAGAACACGAATCCAAGGAGCGCGCCATGAAAACAAGAACGTTGCTGACAATCCTGTTCGGTCTGTCGTTCGTTTTTTGCAGCTCGGCTTCCTACGGCTTATCGCAGCAGCTCCTCGCAAGGGCGCCCCACGACGAGTGCTTTGCCGGCATCGGTAAGCCCTATCCGGCGATGGTGAGCGGGACGTGTCCGAGCGGTAGCACCCCGAAGGCGAACCAGGCCTACGTCTGGGGGCAGACAAAGTCGGGCACCAAGGTCTGGTTCGGTACAGCCGCCAACGTGCTCTGCCTGGTCATGGGTGCGGCATTCACCACCACCCCCTTCGTCGAGCCGACTTACGTCTGCGAGTTCGGGTCGTGCTCGACCAAGCCCCCGTTCCTGCCTGCGTCCGTCGGTGACTGGAGAATGCCGCGCATCTATTACTACGATACTGCGACAGCGCAGCTCGTCGACAAGACGCCGGACAAGCTGACGCAGACAGCGGCTTACACACTTCTCAGCGGGACCACGGGCCTGCGCTCGGCCGGTACAGCGGGGGGCGTCATCTTCCTGGCGGGCCCCGGCCTGCTTCCGAGCGTCAACATGTTTGCTTTCGACGCGTCGACAGGGGCGCTCTTGGACTTCAAGTCCTTTACCGCTTACAACGACGTCCGGGAGTGGATCGTGGCGAACAACGGTCTTTATGTCGGCGTGGGCACCACGACGGGCGGCGCGGTGCTGAAATGGACCGGAAGCAAGTCTAACCTGTGGTCCTTCGACGTAGTCGGAAATATACCGCAGGAGGTGTCGAACCTCGCCTTTCACGAAAACAGGATCTTCGTATCGACCTGGCCCAACGTGCCCGGCAACTTCGGCCTCTATATGAGCCCGGTCCTCGGTGCCAACGGCCTGACGACCGCCGACGCGGCCCACTGGACGAAGGTCTGGGACATCTCGCAGTACGAGCCGGACCAGATAGTCGCTTCCGTGCAGGCGGGGGGCGCCCTAAGGTCCTTTGGCGGGTACCTCTTCTGGGGCACAATGATGGTCCCCATGACGGGGGCGATTGCGGCGGTCAATGCGAAGCTGAACATTGACGCGAACGGGAACGGGAAAATAGACATCTCCGAGGTCATCAACCTGATGACGGGCACGTCGAGGGCAATCTCCATATTCAGGGGCAAGAACTTCGGCACTGCGGCCCAGCAGATCGACCTGGCCTACGGCGATGCGAACCTTCACAAGTATGACCCCACCCAGCGGGCCTACGTTTCAACACCGAACGCCATGGGAAAGGCGCCGCTCTTCGGAGCCTCCGGTTTCGGCTGGCCCTTCAACACGTACACGTGGTCCATGAGGGAATATAACAACACACTCTTTATCGGGACCTTCGACTGGAGCTACGTCCTCGCGAACGGAGGCGACCAGCTCCTCGCTTCGGTCTTCGCGGGGGTGCTCGGTAACACCAGCCTCACGTCGCAGATCGCCCAGGCCATGCACACGGTCTTCGGAATAACGACATCGTGGGAATGGGGGGCGGACCTCTTCATGCTGGTGAACAGCAGCATCCCGGGCTTTCCGTATTCGATCAACGGGCTGGGCAACAACTTGAACTACGGCATCCGCACGCTGGTCTCGGACGACACCGGCCTCTACGTAGGTACCGCAAACCCCATAAACCTGGCCCCTCTGGGTGGATGGGAGCTCTATCGCATAAGGAAGTAGGCCGCATACGGGCTGAGGGTCCCTGCCCTCAGCCCGGCCTTGCAAAGCTGCGGGATATGCATGGCGCTTCCTTCACTTCCCCCTTTTCAGCCGTAAGCCGGGCGGCGTCACTTCGGGAAGAAGAATTCCGGCTCTTTCCTTCCCCGGCAGAGGACGGCCAGCTTCTGCACGAGCTGAGACATCCTCGGGTCCGGGGTCCGACCCCCTCTCCCCCAGCCAAATAAACCCGGCACCTTTTGCTTCAGCTGTCTTTGCGGATTGATGTTCTCCGGCTTATCACGGGCATTTGCTTTTTCAGCTCTTCGGCCACGAAGGTGAGGTGCCTCGCTATCGCCTCCCTTGCCTTTCCGGCTTCGCGACGCTTGATGGCGTCGAATATCCGTACGTGCTGGTCGTAAAGGAAACGCTGGACCTGTTCATGGGCGCAGATAGCCTCTATGGTCAGCCTGAAATAATCCGAAAAGATGCTTTGGATGGTGTGGAAAAGGTGCGCCCTTATTGTATTGGAGCTGGATTGGGCGATAGCGAGGTGAAATTCTATATCGAGTGCTACGGGTACCTTCCCCGTCCTTTCGAGATGCCCCTTCATCTCTTCGATAATGCGCCCCATGGTCATCATGTCTTCCGGGGTTGCCTCCTGAGCTGCATAGGAGGCCGACCAGGTTTCGATTTCCTTGCGCACCTCTATCAACTCGAAGAGCTTCTCCGCGCTGTCCCCGATGATGGCGCCCAGAGGGTCGCACAGCCGGTCGGAGAGCAGCGAGCGGACGTAGCTGCCGCCCCCCTGTCTCGTCTCGATGAGGCCTATATTTGCCAGCAGCTTAAGGGCCTCACGGATAGGAACGCGGCTCACCCCGAGCTGGCTCATCAATTCCCTTTCGGCGGGCAGCTTTTCGCCCGGTCTTAACTTTCCCGTCTCGATGGCCGATTTGATCTGGTCGAAAACCTCTTCGGCGACGTGCCGTATCTTGATTTGCTTGAACATACCGATGTCTCCTGGTTACATATATAACAAGCTAACAAATTATATGTCAAATATAAAATCAAGTAATCAGTAAGAGAAATAATGCTTGACAGCCAATCTCCACCCACTGGTATACTTATAAAATAACGTGAAATACCGATGCTTGTACCGGGGATCGGGGCAACCGTCGAGGCTTTAGGGGCGCATCGGCCGGCTCCCGGGTCGGCGGAGGCGCCGTACCAAGGAGGTTTCAATGGCTCGACTTTATGAATTCCAGGGAAAGGAGATACTGAAAGAGGCCAAGGTGCCGATCCCGAAAGGCGAGGTGGCCAAAGATGCGGAAGAGGCCGCCCGCATCGCGGGGACCATTGGCCGGCCTGTGGCCGTAAAGTCCCAGGTATGGGCAGGGGGAAGGGGCAAAGCAGGGGGCATAAAGTTCGCTGAGGGGCCTGACGAAGCCCGTCTCGCGGCGCAGAGCCTTCTGGGGTCCGAGCTGAAGGGGTGGAAGGTTGAGCGGGTCCTCGTGGAAGAGAAGCTTGCCATAGAGAAGGAGTATTACGTAGGCATCATCATTGACCCCTCTAAAGACGCCCGGTGCCCGGTCGTCATGTTCAGCACCGAGGGAGGGATGGACATCGAGGCGGTGCCTCCGGAGAAGATCGCCCAGACGAAAGTGGACGTCCTTCGGGGCTTCCATCTTTACGATGCCTACAACCTCGCTGTGCAGCTTTCGGTGCCCACAAAGTTCCTGCCTGCCATCGGCCAGGCTATAATGGGCCTTTACCAGACCTTCAGGAACTACCATTGCAGGATCGCCGAGATCAACCCCCTCGTTCTCACCAGGGATGGTAAGATCATCGCCGCCGACTGCCGCATGGCCATAGACGATTCCTCCGTGTTCCGCCACCCCCAGTTCGGCATAGAGGTGGCCCGCGAGGCGCCCACCCCCCCAACGGAGCTCGACAAGATCGCTTGGCGGATCGAGGAAGGGGACTTGCGAGGCACCGCCTATATCGCCCAGATGGTCGCGGATATCAAGGGGCCGGGATATGTGGGCTACCACGGCCTCGGCGGGGGAGGCGCCATTCTCGGCGTCGACGCCATCACGCGGCAGGGTCTCAAGATCGCCGACTATGCCGACACGAGCGGTAACCCCCCTGCCTCAAAGGTCTACCGGGCGGCAAAGGTCATCTTCTCTCAGCCCGGGATCGAAGCTTACTTCCTCGGAGGCTTCATGTACGCCAACCAGGAGCAGTGGCACCACGCCCACGGAGTGGTGAAGGCCCTCAGGGAAGAGCTGCCCAAGAGGCCCGATTTCCCCTGTCTCCTGCTTCTCTGCGGTAACAAGGAGGACGAGTCCCTCGAGATCCTCCGCGAAGGAACAAAAGACCTTGTCTCGCCCATCGAGATCTACGGGGGCGACAAAGTCTACGAAACGGAATTCCTCGCCGGGAGACTCAAGGCCATGATCATGGACTACAGGAAAAAGCGGGGGATAAAGGAGGGATAGATGGAATTCGACGAAAGGACGATCAAGGTCGTGATCGATGAGGATAAATGCCTTGGGTGCAAAACCCACGTCTGTGTCGATGCCTGCAAGAAGTTCGCCAGGGGCATCCTCGTGCTCAAGGACGGCAAGCCGGCCCTCGGAGGGGATGGGGAATTCGCGAAGCTCCGGGGAACCGAGTGCCTAGCCTGCGAATACGAGTGCTGGTTCCGGGGCAACAGCGCCATCACCATAGAGGCGCCTATCCCCGGCCTGGACGAGTACAGGAAGAAACATGGAATAGCGTAAAGAAAAGGCGGTGAACAAATGGCCATTCTTCTGACCAAAGAAACAACGGTTCTGGTACAAGGGATTACAGGGAGAGAGGGCTCGGCCCGCGCCGCTTTTATGAAAGGATACGGCACAAAGGTCGTGGCAGGGGTCACCCCGGGCAGGGGAGGCGAGGAGGTCTCGGGCATCCCCGTATTCAACACCGTCGCCGAGGCCGTAAGAGCCAAGGGGCCCATCGATGCGAGCGTCACTTTCGTGCCCGGCCCCGGCCTCAATGAGGCTGTTCACGAGGCGATCGATTCCGGGATCAGATTCGTCGTAATGCCCGTCGAGCGCGTCCCTCTTTATGACATCATGGAGATGGTGGCTTACGCAAAGGCGAAAGGCGCGCGCCTCCTCGGCCCCGGGTCCATAGGCATCATAAGCCCCGGCATAGCTGCAGCCGGCTGGCTCGGCGGCAACCCCGAATTTGCCCGGAAAGTCTTCATACCCGGGTCGGTAGGCGTCATTTCCCGAAGCGGGGGACAGTCCGCGACGGTCCCCTGGGCATTGAACCGGGCGGGCCTCGGCATGACAACGGTCATCCATGTGGGTACGGAGCCTGTGACGGGCATTTCCATGGGCGAGATCCTGCCTCTCTTCGAAAAGGACCCTGATACGAAAGGGGTTGCGGTCTTTGGAGAGATAGGCGGCCCCCACGAAGAAGAGGCGGCCGACTGCGTGCGCAGGAGAGAGTTCACGAAACCCCTCGTCATCTTCGTCGCAGGGGCATGGGCGCCGGAGGGCATGCGCTTCTCTCATGCGAGCAGCATAATAGAAAGGGGCAAAGGCTCGGCGAAGAGCAAGGTAGAATCACTCAGGGAAGCAGGGGTGACTGTAGTAGACCGACCCGATGAGCTCGCGCCGACTATCAAACGGTTAATCGAAACCCACTAAGGAGGACTGTTATGCCTGTAATGAGATCCGTGTTCTACGTTCCGGGAAACAACGAGAATTTCATCAAAAAGGCGCCGGAATTACCCGCAGACATCGTCACCCTCGACATCGAAGACTCGGTGCCCCCAGCTGAGAAGGAAAAGGCGCGGGAGTTGATCCGGAAAAACCTGAAGGTCGCCGGCTCGGGCGGCTCGGTCGTTTACGTTCGCGTCAATAACTGGGAGACACTGATGACGAACGACGACCTCGAAGCCATCGTTTATCCCGGGCTCTCCGGGGTCTGTCTAGCCAAGTGCGGCCATCCGGACGACGTAAAGCGCCTCGACTGGAAGCTCGAAGAGCTGGAAAGGAGGCGCAACATTCCCGTCGGCACGGTTGCCATCCAGCTCCTCTGCGAGACTGCCAAGGGCGTTATCAATGCTTACCCGTCGGCCGTGGCGTCGCCCCGTGTCAACTCTCTCATCTTCGGCGCCGTCGACTATACCAAAGACATGCGGGTGAAGATCACGAGCGAGGGCGACGAGCAGCTTTACGCGCGCTTCCACATAGCCGTAGCGGCGAGAGCTGCAGGCCGCATCGCCATCGACTGCCCCTTCGTGGCCTTTCAGGACACGGCAGGCTTCGAAAAAAGCGTCCTCCAGGGCAGGCAGATGGGCTATGAGGGCAGGATGCTCATCCATCCGAGCCAGATCGAGCCCTCCAACAGGCTTTACGCACCCTCGCCGGAAGATGTGGAGTGGGCGCACGGCGTCGTCAAGACCTTCGAGGAGGAGGGTCTCGCGAAAGGCACAGCGGCCGTCTCTTACAAAGGCAAGATGGTCGATACGCCGGTTTACGACAATGCCAGGACGATCCTGGCCGTTCTGGCGGAGATCGAGGCCTTTGACAAGAAGCGGAAGGGCAAGGGGGGAAAATAAGGAGTAAAGGGTATGTCAAAAGGGTTGCCGAAAGACGTGATAAGGAGGCTCGAGGATATCGTCGGCGAGAGCCACGTCCTCAAGACCGAGGACGTCCTCGAGAAATACAGCAAGGATGAAACCATCGGCGTCCAGGCGTGGCCGGACGCTGCGGTAAGGGTGCGAAGCGCGGACGAGGTCTCCAGGGTCCTGCAACTGGCGAACAAACACGGGATACCCGTCACGCCCCGCGGCCTCGGGACGTCCCTGAGCGGCGGTTCCGTCCCGATCAAGGGAGGGATCGTCCTTTCCCTCGAGCGGATGGACCAGCTTCTCGAAATCGACCAGGACAATCTGATGGCGGTCACCGAGCCGGGCATTATCACAGGCGAGCTCCATCGCTTAGTCGAGGAGCAAGGATGCTTCTACCCGCCCGACCCGGCTAGCAAGGACAGCTGCAGCATAGGCGGGAACGTTGCCGAAGGGTCCGGCGGACCCAGGGCCGTCCGCTACGGAACCACAAAGGATTACGTCTGCGGCTTGGAGGCGGTCCTGCCGAACGGGGTAATAATGCACATCGGCGGCAAGGTGGTGAAGGACGTAACCGGCTATAATCTGGCCCAGCTCCTCGTCGGCTCCGAAGGGACGCTGGCTGTTGTCACCCGGATCATCCTTCGGCTCATACCCAAGCCGAAGATGAAGGTGGACCTCCTCGCGCCCTTCAACGACCTCGGTTCCGCGGCAAAGGCCGTCTCTGCGATCATCCAGGAGAAGATCGTACCGACTGCCATAGAGTTCATGGATAACCCCGCCATCAGGCTTGCCGAGAGATACCTTAAAAAGAAGGTCGTCTTCAACAACGCCGTCGCCCATCTTCTGGTCGAGCTGGACGGGAATCGGAAGGAGGACTTCCAGCACTCGATGGACGTGGTGGAAGAGATATTTCAGCGCTTCGGCGCGTGGGACCTGCTGGTCGCCGAGGAGCCGACCGCACAGAACAGGCTGTGGGAGGCCAGGCGCTGCATTTTCGAGGCGGCCAACAACATGGGGGTAATTTACGAGACGATGGACGTGGTTGCGCCCCGCTGCTGCGTTGCAGACATGGTGAAGGCAGCCGAGGCCATCGCCGGCGAACACAATCTCGACCCGCTCTGTGTTGGCCACGCCGGCGACGGCAATGTCCATGTCCTCTACTTCAAGAAAGAGGAGATGGACAAAGAGGAATGGGCGCGGACGCTGCCGAAGGCAAGCAAGGCGCTCTACCAGGCGACCCTTGCGATGGGCGGCAAGATCACGGCGGAGCACGGCATAGGCCTCACTCGAAAGCGCTATCTGAAGATGGACTACACCGAGACGCAGATCGACCTCCTGAGAGGCATCAAGAAGACTTTCGATCCAAAAGGGATACTGAACCCGGGCAAGATCTTCGATTGACGGAAAGAGGACCGGCCCGGCAGCAGAAAATCCGGGAAGGGCACAACATAAGGGCCGCGAGTGACCGCGGCCCTTATCGTTTCTATTCCAAGCCTGATTGGGTACTTTGGATCCGGCGGAGCGGGGCCGTCCCCGCTCCGCCGCTCCCGTCAGCGTCTTAAAGCGGACAGGAAGTTGGTAAAATTGATTCCTCCGCCCACCTGGGAATTGATGAGGATCGTTATGTTGATCGGCATGTTGACGGAGGAATTGACCGCGTTGACTATTCCAAGGCCGTTCTGCTGCGCCTGTCCGGAGAGCATGATGGAGTTCCTCAGGGTCAGGTTGTTAATGCCCTGGAAGGTAAGGTTGGCGGGGCTCACGCCGTCGTACGACCTTCCGTTGAAGCCGCCGTTCATGAATGAGTTGGCGTCGAAGAGCAAATCGAGACCCCTCGCGCTGATCCCGTCAAGCTCGCCGTCGCTGGCTGCCTGAAGGCCTTTCGCAAAGCTCGGGCCGGCTGAGACAAGCAGTACGAGCGCGATACAAAGGACCAGATATCTAGCCTTGCCCATTGTCTCCTCCTTTATAGAAATACTTTGAGTCAAAAGGATTGAGGGGCGGATTGCCCCCTCAATCCACCCCCCTATGCCTACCGCCCCGCCAGCTGGAAGTTCATCTGATAGATGCCCGCGCCCTTCGCGCCCGTTATGCAGGCTATGTTCTGGCCGATATTGACGGCCGAGCCCACAACGTTCGCTATGGAAAGGGCACGCGTGTTCATCTGGGCGCCATCAAGCACGATCGAGGAGTTGTTGCTCTGCGACCCCTTCGAGCCGGCGGGAAAGACGTTCTGGCCCGCGTAGCTGTCCGCATACGCCTCCTGGCAGTTCACCTGGTTCACGTAGACGTCCTTGCCGGTTATATAGGCGATATTCTGGCCCACGTTTACCGCCGACAGGGCCGCATTCAAGACGGAGAGGCTGGAAAGACCGTTCTGGGAGCCTGTAAGGTCCAGGGACCCGTTGTTGTTCGTCAGGTAGCTCGCCTTGCCGGCCGTAACATTCTGGTCGGCTTCCGCATCGGCTTCGGCGCACTGCTTGTTCGCCTGTATAACCGATGCCCCATAAGATGCATCCACTTTCGCTATGTTCTGCCCGATGTTGGCGGCAGAGCCGGCGATGTTGGCAATGGAGAGAGCCTTTGCGCTATTTTGTGAGTTGACGAGCTGGACCGAGCCGTTGTTGTTCGTCTGGTGCTTCGCGTCGCCGCTCTCGACATCCTGGAGCGACGTGGTGTCGGCTTCCGCCTTCTGGAGGTTAACCTGGGCGAACAGCGCACCATAGGCATCCACATTCGCTATGTTCTGGCCGATGTTTACTGCAGAGCCGGCGATATTTGCCAGCGAGACGGCCCTTACGTTATTCTGGGACCCGTCGACCAGGACCGACCCGTTGTTGTTCACCTGCCCATTCACTTTGCCGCCTATGACCGGCGGGTCGTCATCGGGAGCTGCACCGTTCGTCACGTCCTGGGCAAACAAGCTATCCACCTTAGCTTTCTGGGCGTTGACCTGCAGGAATGCCGCCTCGTAGGCATCCACGTTCGCTATGTTCTGGCCTATGTTGGCCCCTGAGCCGGCGATGTTGGCAAGCGAAAGGGCCCTAACACCATTCTGCGAGCCGGTGCCCGTGAGCTGGACCGAGCCGTTGTTGTTCGTCTGCCCCTTCACGTCCTCGTTCGTCACGGTCATGTCACCGGCGGCGTACGCTTCCGCTTCCTGGAGGTTTATCTGGGCGAACTGCGCGTCGCAGCAAGCGTTGACCTTAGCTATGTTCTGGCCGGCGTTGACCCCGGAAAGGGCGGCATTGAGGATCGAGAGGCCGGAGGCCCAATTCTGCGATCCGTCGAGATAGACGGAGCCGTTACTGTTCGTCTGGTTCTTGACGTCCTTGTATGCGACTATCAGACCCGTGCCGCTTACGTCTTCCTCCTGGCCGCCCAGTTTAGCCCCCTGGGCGTTGAGCTGCACGAACTCAGCTTCCTTCGCCTCGACCGTCAGAAGATTCTGGCCGATGTTGGCGGCGGAGCCTGCCAGGTTGGCAAGGCTGACCGCGGCTGCTCTGTTCTGGGAGTCGTAACCCCAGACCGAGTCGTAGTTGGTATTCGAATCAGCCGAGCCCTTCGCTGCTACATAACCGAGCACCATTACGGCCGCCTGGGCAAACTGCTCGTTCACCTGCTTGACTTCCGCCTCTTTCGTTGCGCTGACGCTGGCCACGTTCTGTCCCACGTTGACGAGGGTATCGGCAGCGTTCAGGATCGAGACGCCGCTGGCGCCGTTCTGGCCGTCCATGAGCTGGACCGACTCGGCGTTGTTGTTCTGGTACCTGACCCTGTCATAGCTCTCCACGTCAAGACCGTAGGGGGCTACGGCGCCCGTCCCGGCCTGCTGCTCGTTCTTCTGCTTCAGGCTTGCGTCGCCCTTCGCAGAGACGTCAGCCAGGTTCTGACCTACGTTGACGGCGGAGAAGGCGGCGTTGACCAGAGACATGCCCCTCGCAGAGCCCTGGGCGCCCAGGATCTGGACCGAGCTGTCGTTGTTGTTCTGGTACTTGACCTCATCCTTATTCGTCACGTACTGCTCCGAGTCGCCGAAAGACTCGGCGTACTGGTAATTCTTCTGGGACAGCCGCGCATCATGGCCTTCCATGTTCGCGATATTCTGGCCGACGTTGACGGCCGAGCCCGCGACGTTCGCAAGGACCAAAGCGTTGGCGCCCTGCTGGGCGTTGTCCGCCAGTTGGACCGAGGAGGCATTGTTGTTCTGATGGTCCACGTCTTCCTTGTTCTTCACGGTCTGGGAAACGTAGAAGAAGTTCTCCGCCTCCTGCCCGTTTTTCTGGTAAAGCTTAGTAAGTTCCTGCCAACCCTTTATGTCGGCGATGTTCTGGCCGATATTGAGGGCCGAAAGGGTCGCATTGACGATGGCGGCGGATTTGGCGCCCTTTTGTGCATCGTCGCCTGCCTGCACCGAGCCGTTGTTGTTGCTCTGGTACCTCACCTCATCCTTGTTCTTCACTTTCTGCTCGTTGCCTACCAGCTCGTCGTCGAGAGAGGTGATGCCGACGAGCAGCTCTCCGCCGAAGGCCCCCTGGTAGTTCTTCTGGGAGTAGTAGCTCCCTTTGCCCGCCGGGTCTGCGTCGCCGAGCAAATTCTGGCCGATGTTGACTGCGGAATTGGCCACGTTCGCCAGGACTGTCGTCCCGGCCGAAGACTGCGCCAAGCCGCCCAACTGGACCGAGCTGTTGTTGTTGTACTGATGGGAGACGTCTTCCTTGTTCTTTATTTTCTGTGACGTCTCGACATAGTTTGCGGCATACTGATCGTTCTTTTGCTTGGCTGAGAGGTCGTCGCTGTCAGCGGCAAATAACATGTTCTGCCCGATATTCACCGCGGATACGGCGACGTTGGCGGCGACTAACGCCTTTATCCCTTCCTGGGCGTTCCCGCCTGCCTGCACGGAGCCGTTATTATTGGTCTGGGTTGCGACTTTGCCGTAATTCTTGATAATCTGCTCGTCGAACCCGTCATTATAAGCTTTCTGGCAGTTGACCTGGGAGATATGGATATCATCGGTATCCTTGAGAGAGGCCAGATTCTGGCCGATGTTGGCCGCGGAAACAACCGTGTTCAACACCGCCAGGCCCGAGATGCCCTTCTGGGCGTTGTCGCCCAGCTGAACAGACCCATTGTTGTTGCTCTGGTCCTTGACCCGTTTCCAGTTCGTCAGATACTGTTCGGATGAGCCCGAGTAATTCCCCTGCTGGGTGCTTTTTGCGTAAAGGTCGGTGTCATAGGCTTTGTCCATGTTGGTCAGGTTCTGGGAGATATTGGGCGCCCCGTAGCTGACGTTCAGCACCGCAAGGGCCGAGGCTCCGGCCTGGCCCGACCCACCGAGCTGCAGGGAGGTCACGTTGTTGCTCTGGCCTTGCACGGAACTACCGTTCCACGCCGTGAAATCTGTCCCCCCGGCGCTGTTCTCGGCGTCCTGGTAGCCGCCGACAGATGCATGGACGTCCCATACCCCTGAAAGGGAAGTCACGTTCTGGCTCACGTTGACGTTGGAGAATAGCACGTTGTACAGGGCCAAGCCGGATGTCCCCGACTGGGCCGACCCTCCGAGCTGTACCGAGTTGAAATTGTTCTGGTCGCCGGAAATACCCGCTACCGCCTCGAAGCCCCTGGCGCTCACCGCCCCGAGGTCTTCGTCGGTCATAACGCTCACGCCTGCGAATGCCGGCGCGAACGGCGCGGCAACAAGGACTCCGGCAAGTACGAACCGCAGCACATGCCGTTTCATAACTTCCTCCTCTCGTTAGTTTTGGTTGGACCTCGATCAAGACACCCTATCCCCCGTTGCTGCCCCTCGCATCACCTCCCCGTTTTTTGTTTTAATTTCTGATGCCTAACGTGTTCGAGATGGATCGTACCCCACTTGCCGGCCCTTCATCCCAGAGGATTACCCTTCCGGGATTATCCCCGACGTAAATAAGAAAATCCGCCGCGTTCGAACCCAGTCCCGCGGCAAAAACCGCTTCCATCTCTTTCGGAGTGAGGAGGTGAGAAGACCCCTTGCCGGCCTGCTTCTCTTCGTCGCAGCGGTGAGACGTTTCCGCCGGGAGTGCCGCCGGGGCGAGAAAGAAGAGAATGCCCATGAGCAGACAAAGCGGCACGCGGAGGCTGGAAACGGTCCTCATATGGGCCCCTCCTGACTTTACGTTCCTCACCGTACGAGCAAGGGGCGTGCCAAAGATAACTGCTTAATATTGCAGGAGTTTGCTTTGCGAGGGTGCGTAGGAATTGTAAAAAAAACAGGACACCTGTAAAGGGCTCGAAGGGTTAAAAACGAAGAATCGGCTCTTTTTGCCGCTTTATGAAAAAGGCTCGGGTGTAAAGACTTGGGGCGCCGGACTTCAGAGGCGCCAAGGTCTTTACACCCGCAACGTGAGGTGCAGGCGCGAAGGGCCTGCCTTTTCGGTTATTTGGCTGTTTTTTTTACAACGTCACCGCATACCTGGTAGACGATCTTTTCCTTCCCCAGTATCTGCCATGCCAACTTCACATTGACAAGCCCGTCGTTCTGCTTCGAGAACTGCTTGCGGGCCTTGCCGATACTGTCGGTGAGCACGTTATTCATCAACTCCGAGATCTGCTTCTCGTCTTTGGGATAGCTCAGGGTGTATACAAAGCATGTATTGTCCACCACCTTGTAAGTTGCCATGCCGCCCGTCCCGAAGGAGACGACGAAGTCGTTTTCCCCCGCCGGCCCTTCCGGAGGAAAGGCTGCAAAGATCAGTAACAGGGCTGCCAGTATAATCAGTCTCCTTTTCATATCCCCTCTCCTATGGTTTTATTTCGGGCCCGCACCCCGTCTCCATCCCGTGCCTGACCGACCCTTACGCTTGCGCGCTTGGGCGGGGCGGTCCTCTCCGCCGCCATCCGGGAAAGCAAGCAACAGGCGTGCCATTGCGTAACATACCGATATTTAAGGGGACTCTCGCGCCGTTGATCTTGCGAGGTTGTAAAGAAATCGGACGATCGGGGGCGGCCGGTCTCCGGAAAAGCTCGCATCGGCGCCTTAAACCTTCGGCCAGCACCGGACCCGTGAATCTCCGCACGTGTAAAATAACCCGTCGCTCATGCCGGCGAGCCCTCCTCTCGGCGAAGGATGCGAGGCCCTTCCCCGTAAATCCCCCCCGGCCGCTCGCACCCTATTCTCCTGTTTTCCAATGGTACCTCGTACGAATGGTACCTGGTACGAACTCGTGCAAATCCCCCCCGGCCGCTCCCCTTTCTCTCTATTTCTCTTAAAGACCCCGCCCCTAGACCCCCCCGGCCGCTCGCACCTTATTCTTCCGCTGACCCGGCGCTCCCGGACTTACCCGTAATTGGTGCTCCTTCCACTCAAATCCGGAACTCGCAACATATGTGGGTATCTCGTTTGATTCGTGGTCCCTGGAGCTATTTAAAAGGACTTGCGTCTGCCTCGTCACAAGGCTGCGTCGCTCAGACAGCCGGATTTGTGCACTTCTCACTATTGTTTTGTTGTCTATGGAAGTGCACCGCTCCTTCCGCACCAATCGGGTGCCAAGGCCTCCCGCGAATGTTCGCTAAGAAGAAAAGGTCCTCCCGTCCGGGGTAAAGAAACCACAACTAACTTAAGAGCTCTAGAGGTATTTAGGTCTTTAAGGGCTATAGGGAAGGACCTTCCGGGAGTATTCCATAAGCGCGTTGCGGCCCGTGAGGATGGTCTCGTTCCCGTCGCCAGGTGGTATGACACGGGCACCCCGCTAAAACAAGCTGAAGGGTAGAACGTTAGAACGCGCCCGTTTCGATTCCTCTCCATTAAGTGAGGTAAAGCTAGGATCGATAGAGGTCAGGAGCCGCCGGGAGCGAAAAGCGGAAGCGGCTTACTGATAACGGGCGCGTTTAGTTCTACCCTTTTCGATGCGGGTCGCTCTAGTGGAGCACCAAGCCTTGATGGAATCCTCTTGTGAGATCCTTCCCTGGGAGAGTGTAGATTAATGGCGCAAATGGAATACTCCGGAAGGGCCTTACCGGGGAGGAACGGAAAGACTCAAAAGAAAAGAAAACTAGAAGAGAAAGCGGTAGGTGTAAGTAGCAAGAGACTAAGAAGAGAAAAAGAGAAGAGACTGAAAAGAGGCAGGGCCTGGGGAGAGGCGTTGGGGCGGAGAGAATTCGGCGGAGGGCCTTGGCCGGATGGACGGAAAGACTAAAGATAAGAGAAAAGAAGCAGACAAAGAAAAAACGGTCGGGGAAGAACAGCGGGGCGAAGGGGATTTGCCGGAGGGCCTTACCGGGAGGGACGGAGGGACTGTGCGTGTTCGGGCTACTAATAAACGGAGTATTTTCAAATGCGCTTACGCCGGACCCAGCCGATTTAGGTGTTGCATCTGCATGTCCCGATGTGTTAGAAGGTGACGATGGCAGGCAAGACAACAACGGCCGTCCTCTGCCTCGGGGCCCTCGCGCTGTTCCTTTCCACCCGTTCGTACGGCTTCAAACAAGCGGACATGGACAAGCTCCTTTCGACGGGCACGTGCACCTTTTGCGACCTGAAGGCTGCCAGTCTCGTCAATGTAAAGCTCCCCGGCGCCAGGCTTTCGGGCGCAAGGCTGCCGGCCGCCGACCTGTCCGATGCAGACTTCTCGAAGGGCAACCTGCGAAACGCCTTTATGATCAACGCCGTTCTCTCTAACACAAACCTGTCAGAGGCGGACCTCTCGGGCGCCGACCTCACGGGCGCGAAACTCCTCCGGGCAGACCTCTCCAAGGCTAAACTGGTCGGCGTCGACTTTACCAATGCCGACCTGTCCCGGGCGGACTTGTCGAACGCGGACCTGTCCCGCGCCAACCTCAAGGGCGCGGACCTCTCGGGCGCCGACCTGACTGGCGCCGAGCTGGCCGGCGCTCGCTGGACGGACGGGACGAAATGCGCGGAAGGATCGACGGGGGAATGCATCAAAGAGCGCAGGCAGCCTATCCCGGGAATGGCGTGGTGAAGCCCGGCGTCTTTTCGCCGCGGGCTTTTTAGGCCTCCCGGCCGAAATCGTCGCTTCTCCTCGACGGAATCGACAATTTTGTCGCCCATGAAAAAGAGAGATATCGTGATTTCGCGGCCTGCGGCCCTTTCGAATACTGGCATCTTGCTTGCATACCTTGGAGGATAACGGAATACCTGTGGTTGTGGTTCAAAAGGAGGAGGACTCATGAAAAAGACCTTATTTGGTTTGCTCGTCTTCAGCGTTCTTTTCGCGGCATACGCGTGCGCCTCGGAAAGCGGTTCGTACAACACGCAGAAGGGCGCGGCCATTGGTGCGGTCGGAGGGGCGCTGGCCGGGCAGGCAATCGGCGGGAACACGGCGGGGACGCTCATCGGGGCCGCGAGCGGCGCGGTCGTGGGCGCAGTGGCCGGAAGTGCCCTGGACGAGGCCAATGCACAACGCATGGCGCAGCAGTCGCCTCCGCCATCGTACTACCCTCCGCCACCCGGTGCGGCGGTTGCCGCTCCGCCTCCGCCTCTTTATGCACCCGCTGCTCCCCCAGAGGTTGTCCCCATACCCGGAACTTACGCCTACTTCGTCCCGGGTATCGAGGCAGAGATCGTCTTCTACCACGGATTGTGGTATCAACATTTCAGGGGTCACTGGTACAGCGCCTCTTACTATAACGGGCCTTGGGTGTTCATGCCGGGACCGAGGGTGCCCCGGGTGCTTGTCACTCTGCCTCACGGCTGGCGGAGGGTCCCGCCTGGATACCGTCCCATACCCCACGCAGAATTACAGAAGCACTGGGGCAGATGGGAACGGGAAAGACACTGGGACGAACATCACCGGGACGAGCATCACCGCGAGTGACGGTTTCCTCTTCTGTGGGCTTTGTGGCTGTGGCGCACGCGCTTATCGGCCTTGTGGATGACTTGTTTCGTCAGGATCGGCTTGGCCTTTTTTGCGGCATGGCCTTTCTTCAGGCTGGGGAGGGTGATAATCCCGCCCTCCCTCTCCTGTGAGAGGGCGTCCGTCGGCCCGTCCTCCCCGGTTGCGGTCCGGACGAGCGGGGACTTATCCGTTTTCGAGGCGAACTTTGGGATATAGACGACCCTCAGGGAAGCAAGACGCGGGCGCTCCATGTCGTTATTGACAAGGGCCAGGTCCGACCGGGAAACATGGTAGCGCCGGAGGATACCGGCCAGGGAGTCCCTCTTCTTCAAAGGATACTTGACTACCCCCACGATCCTCCCGCCCTTGTCCAGTTCTGCCGCGAGTCTGTTCTTGGCAGCATCCGCGTCGGAGGTCCCCGGGAGGGTTATCTTGTACGATTTTCTGTCGGGCGGCGTAACACCCCTGACGAGCTCGGGGTTAAGGGCCGCCAGCTGGCGCGAATCTATAGAGAGGGCGCAGGCAATACGAGGAAGGGGCAAGCCGCCGGGGACTTCCACCCTGGTCAGCCCGGCAGAAGACGCCGGTGTCTCCGCAAACCCGTACTTTTCGGGGTCCTTCGCGATAAGGGCGGCGGCGATGAGCTTCGGGACATACTCCTGTGTCTCCTTGGGCAGCGTCTTATACTGCCTCAGCTTCCAAAAATCCTTCGTGTCGTGTTTCTCTATGGCCCTTTCCACCCTGTGTTCTCCGGCGTTGTAACCGGCTGCCGCCAGGTACCAGCAGCCGAAGCGGTCAAAGAGCTCCTTCAGGTAGCGGGCCGCGGCTACCGTCGATTTCTCCAGGTCGCACCGCTCGTCCACCCAGAAGCCCACCCTAAGGCCGTACCGCTCGCCGGTTTCATGGATGAACTGCCACGGCCCTTTCGCCTTTGCGGACGAGAGCGCCCTCATATTGAAACCGCTCTCTATCATGGCGAGGTAGACCAGGTCCTCGGGGAGGTTGTTCGCTTTAAGGATCGACCTGATGGTCGGCGCATACGTTTTCGCGCGAACGAGCCACCGCGCAAAAACCTTGCGCTTCACGCCGGAAAAGTATTTTATGTAGAGATCGACGGCGTCATTGAGTACTACGGGTATATCGAACCCGTCGGACGCGGTCGAGGCGTCGAGGTTCCTCCGTATAGTCTCAATTATCTTGCTCTCTTCCTCGGTGAGGTTCCCCTTGCCCTGAGACGCGGCCGGTCCTGCCTCTTGACCGTCCCCGCTCCCGAGGGCCGGCGCCTCCGGCGGCGCGCTGAAAAGAAGGCCGTCGGCGGGTGGGCTCTCAAGATCCTCTATCTCCCCTCTTTCATAGTCCTTCCCATAGTCTGCGCCTGCTGCCGGGCTGCTGCCCGCGTTATTATGGCACCTGAGCTCGGGGCAGCTCAGGGCCAGAAGAAAGGCGGCTATAAGGGCGGCAAGGCCAAGCCTTCTCACCTTCATACCGCCAGGATAACAGAAGCGGGCCGGGAAATCAACAAAAAAGTACCAAAAATGAACAAAAAAAATGGGGGGCGTATGGCGCGCCCTCCTGCCGGGGCGGGCCATTCCGTTGGTTCGTGAGCAAATCTCTTTCCATTACCGGGCCTGCATGTGTTACAATAGCCTTAACAAACCTCTGGAGGCCTGAATGATCAACGTGCAAATCCCCGGCTGGGGTGAACTCGCGATAGAATACTTGATGGTCGATTTCAACGGCACCGCTGCCGTGGACGGCAAGTTCAGGAAGGACGTCAAGGAGATAATCGACAAGATATCGCGGTACGTGAAAGTGTTCATCATAACGGCTGACACCTACGAAACCGCAGATTCGGAGCTCGGCACTTCAAGCGTCACGTTCATAAAAGTGGGCAAGAACGCAAGCGGAGAGGAGAAGGCAAGGGTCGTGAGGGAGCTGGGTCCCGAGAAGATCGTTGCCATAGGCAATGGCGCCAATGACGCCCTAATGCTGAAAGAAGCAGCCCTGGGCGTGGCCGTAATTGGAGAAGAGGGCTGCTCGACTGCGGTTATAAAGGAAGCGGACCTCGTTGTAACGGATATCATGAAGGCACTGGGCCTGATCGTCCATCCCGAGCGGCTCGTCGCGTCCCTGCGGGACTGAGGCAGCGGCTAAAGCACCTGCTCCGTTCCCCGGGGCCTGTACTCGACTCCGTCGAAGAAAAAGCACCTGTAACCGCGCATACCGGCAAGAAGGCGGGCCAAAACATCGGTTCCGGCCGCCGATTTTATGCAGACCCCGCAGTCGGAGCTCAAAGTCCTCGGCACCGGCATGATTTCGACGTCGAGGCCCTTTTCCTTGAGCAGCCTCTCTGCCCTGAGTACCTCGTGGATCGTTGCGAATAGCAGGTAGTACGCCTTAGCCGCCGGCAATCGTCTTCAAGACCTCCAGGAGTTTGTCGATTTCCCCTTCGTCCGTAAAATAGCCCGGCGACACCCGGACCGCTCCCCTGGGGAAAGTGCCGATCGTCCTGTGCGCCATGGGAGAGCAATGGAGGCCGACCCTTACACAGATGTCTGCCTTGTTCGCCTTGTATCCCACCTCCGACGGTTCCACCCCATCCACGTTCATCAGTATGATGGGAAGGTTCCCGTCCCTCGAGGGGGGGCCGTAGACCGTTACGCGGCCTATCCGGCGAAGGCCCTCGACGACCTTGAGGGACAGCCGTTTTTTCCTCTCTGCAATCGCGTCCCGGCCTATCTTTTCGATAAAGGCAAGACCGCCCAGAAGGCTTGCGATGGCAGGAGTATTGGGGGTGCCGGACTCGAACTTGTCGGGCAGGGCATCCGGCTGCTCGGTGTACTCGGACCTGCTCCCAGTGCCTCCGAACTTCAAAGGGGTCAATTCGATCCCCTCCCTCGCATAGATCGCGCCCAGCCCCTGGATCGCGTACAACGCCTTGTGGCACGAGAAGCAGGCGATGTCTATGCCGTCCCTCTCCACGTCGAGCGGGACATTCCCTATGGTCTGGCAGGCATCGACGATGAGCACCTTATCTCCGATGACGGCCCTTATCTCCCCGATCGGCTGGATCGTGCCTATGATGTTCGACCCATGGTTGACGATGACGGCCCTGGTCCTCTTTTTCAATGCTTTCTTCAGTCCGCGGAGGTCCAACTCTCCGGAGGCCGAACAGGGGACGACCGAGACCTCCACGCCTTTCGTCTTTGCGAGGAAATCCAAGGGCCTCATCACCGAGTTGTGCTCCAGCGACGTTGTCACCACGTGGTCCTTCCTCTGCAGGAGGCCCATGATTGCCAGGTTCAGGGACTCGGTCCCGTTCTGCGTGAATATGAGTCTTTCCGAGTCCCTCCCGTTGATGAACCGCGTCAATTTCTCCCTCGCCTCGAAGACGAGGCGCGCCGCGTCGACCGAAAGGGGGTGGCCTCCCCTCCCCGGATTTCCGCCTATGCAGGTAAGGAAATGATGGACGACGCTGATCGTCTCTTCCGGCTTCGGGAAAGATGTAGCTGCATTATCGAGGTATATCATGCTGTCAGGGTTTCAGGACCTTCGTCGCCTCTGTGAAGGAGGATATTATTTCGAACATATTGCTTATTCTCCCCGACCTGAGCTTTTCCTTCAGACTGAAGAAGTCCAGGCAGGTGCCGCAGGAGAGTATCTCGACGCCCCTTTCCCCCAACTCCCCCAGATAGGGCAGGAGCGCCGACCCCTCGGAGGCGAGCTTGACGCCGCCGTTCATGAAGATGATCCTCCAGGGAAGGGGCTCGATCTCCCTGAGCGTAAGAATGAAGGATTTCATCAGTATGGAGCCGAGGCCGTCGTCCCCCTGGCCTAGGGTCTCGCTGTCGATGAAGACGACTACCTTCTTTTCGGGTGCCGGCCGCTGCCCTTCCAGGCCCTGCCTCGATGCCGCGAGCACCCTGGCTTCGCCCTCGCCTTCGACGACTACGCGATAGCCCCTCGATTCGAGGAACCTCCGCACGTTCTCGCAGGAAGTCTCGCTGTCCACGGAGATCCTCAGCTCTTCAGGCCGCTCTTCCTCGAGAACCTTCTTTGTTTCCAGGACGGGCACGGGGCACGCCTTACCCCTACAGTCAAGAACGTACATAACGCTATTATCTTAAGCTATCCGGCGATGTTTCGCAAGCCGGGGCGTAACGAGTCGAAAGGCGACGGAGTCAGGCGCAAAAAGAGCCGGCCTCCCCTGAATCGCAAGATTTTATCAATTGACAAGGTTTCAAAAAAAACAGTAAAATAGGTCAGTTGTGTGGCGACATTCAGAAGGAGGATGGCCCGGTTTCCGATCACCGCAATAGAGTTGAGGCGTCCATCTTTTCCTAAAAGGGGCATCATTAGATGCCTTTTGATTTTTAGGTGTCGCCGGGGAGTGAGTATTGATCGTCCGGTTTCAAGGCAAGGAATACGCCGTCTCCGATGAAGGCGCAAGCTTCCTCGATTTTCTGAAAGGGCTCGGCGCCCTCGACAAGGAGGTTGTAGCCGTCAGGGTCAACGGCTCGGCTTACGACCTTGATTCATCGGTGAAGGAGGGCGAGATCGAGCCGGTCTCCATCGATTCCCCCGAGGGGATGGAAATCCTTCGCCACAGCACGGCCCACGTGATGGCCCAGGCTGTGAAGGAGCTGTTCCCCGGCGCAAAGGTGACGATCGGTCCCGCCATAGAGACGGGCTTCTACTACGACTTCGACTACGAACCGGGCTTCACCGAGGAAGACCTTCCCAGGATAGAGGAGAGAATGCGGGAGATCGTCGCAAGGGACCTGCCCATAAGGCGGCGCGTCGTCAGCAAGGCCGAGGCCCTCGATCTTTTCCGCGGTTTCGGCGAGCCCTTCAAGGAAGAGCTTATCAGCGGCGTCAAGGACAGCGAGGTGAGCCTTTACACACAGGACGGCTTCACCGACTTCTGCCGGGGCCCCCACCTGCCGTCGACGGGAAAGATAAGGGCGTTCAAGCTCCTGAGTCTCGCAGGGGCCTACTGGAGAGGCGACGAGAAAAACAAGATGCTGACCAGGATCTACGGGACCGCTTATCCGAGCGCCGCAGCCCTCGAGGAGTACCTCCATTTCCTCGAAGAGGTCAAGAAAAGGGATCACCGGCGCCTGGGCAGGGAGCTCGACCTCTTCAGCATTTCCGACGAGGTCGGTGCAGGTCTTGTGATTTACCACCCGAAGGGGGCGCTGCTCCGCCATATCCTGGAGGATTTCGAAAAGAAGGAACATCTGAGGAGGGGCTACGAGTTCGTGATCGGCCCCCAGATACTCAAAGTGGACCTTTGGAAAAAGTCGGGCCATTACGACAACTACCGGGAGAACATGTACTTCACGAAGGTAGACGATGTGGAGTACGGGCTTAAGCCGATGAACTGCGTGGCCCACATCATGGTTTATAAATCGCGGATCAGGAGCTACAGGGACCTGCCGCTGCGCTATTTCGAGCTGGGCACGGTAAACCGGCACGAGAAATCGGGGGTGCTTCACGGCCTGCTCCGGGTACGGGAGTTCACCCAGGACGACGCCCACATATTCTGCAGGCCGGACCAGCTCCACCAGGAAATAAGCGCCATCATGTCCTTCGTCTCAGATGTGATGGGGATATTCGGGTTTGAGTACGAGCTGGAGATCAGCACGCGGCCGGCGAAGTTCATCGGCCGCGAAGAGGACTGGGAAAGGGCGGAAGGCATATTGAAGGCCGTCCTCGACGACCGCTCGCTGGCCTATGAGATCAATGAGGGCGACGGCGCTTTCTACGGGCCGAAGATCGACGTGAAGCTGAAGGACGCCATCGGCAGGAAGTGGCAGTGCGCCACCATCCAGCTCGATTTTGCCCTGCCGGAAAGGTTTGACCTGCACTACGTAGACACGGACGGCAGGCGGAAAAGACCGGTCATGCTCCACCGGGTGATCCTCGGCGCCATGGAGCGGTTTATAGGGGTGCTCATAGAGCACTACGCAGGCCGCTTCCCCCTTTGGCTCTCTCCAGTGCAGGTCCTTATCCTCCCCATCACCGACGAGCAGGCGGCTGAGGCCGAAAAGCTGCGCGGGATGCTCGCCGGCGAGGACATAAGGGTGGAGATCGACGGAAGGAACGAAAAGCTGGGCCTCAAGATACGGGAAGGGACGGTCGGCAAGGTCCCTTACATGGTCGTGATCGGCAAAAAGGAGGCTGAGACGGGCACGCTGTCGATAAGAGGCCGCGACGGGGCCGAGATGAAAGGTGTGACTTCGGCTGAGTTCATAATTAAGTTAAAGGAAGAGAATACCAACAGGAGGTGACCGCCATAGGACCGGCCAAAGATGTAAAGGACGTGACCAACATTAACGAAAGGATAAGAGCGAAAGAGGTGAGGCTCATCGATGAGGACGGGGCCATGTTAGGCGTCATGCCGACGTATGACGCAATCAAGATCGCGAGAGACAAGGAGCTCGACCTCGTAGAAGTCTCACCCAAGGCCGTCCCGCCCGTAGCAAGGATCATGGATTACGGCAAGTTCAAGTACCAGACGGCGAAAAGGGCGCAGGAGGCCAAAAAGAAACAGACCATCATCCAGGTGAAGGAGATGAAGCTGGGGCTGAAGATCGAGGAGCACGACCTCCAGTTCAAGCTGAAACATCTCCGGGATTTCCTGGGCGAAGGCGACAAGGTGAAGCTGACGATCATGTTCCGCGGCAGGGAGGTGCTCCACAGGGAAAAGGGGGAGCAGCTCGCAGTAAAGGTAATAGAAGCCCTGAAAGACGTGGGCGAAATCGAACAGAGAGGGAGATTCGACGGAAGGAACATCATCCTGGTTTTCGCACCAAGGTAAGGAGGACTTATGCCGAAACTGAAGACGCACAGGGGAGTGGCGAAGAGGGTCAAGAAGACGGCCAGCGGCAAGCTCAAGAGGTCCAGGGCCTTCCACAGCCACCTCCTTTCTTCCAAGTCACCCAAGAGGAAAAGGAACCTGTCGAAGACGGTCATCGTACATCCGACGAACGAAAAGAACCTGAAGAAGTTGACCCCCTATCTATAGGTTCCCGAAAGGAGTAGAAAATGCCAAGGGTTAAAAGAGGGACGAAAGCAAGGGCCAGGCGGAAGAAGATCCTCAAGGCCGCCAGGGGCATGGTCGGCGCCAGGCGGTCTGTTTATAAGGTCGCCCAGCAGTCCGTATTCAGGGCCATGCAGCACGCCTTTGCCGGCAGGAAACAGAAGAAGCGGGATTTCAGGGCCCTGTGGATCGCGAGAATAAACGCGGCGTGCAGGCTGTACGGCATGCCTTATAACCGTTTCATCCACGGGCTGAAGCTTCAGAACATAGGGCTGGACCGCAAATCTCTTGCAGACCTCGCAGTACACGATCCCACGGGGTTCGGAACGCTTATCGGGAAGGTCAAAGGGGCGGACGCAGCGGGGGCTGCCAGGGGCGCAAGACCCGGGGCTTAGCTCGCGCACGGGGTAGGGCAGCATTGGATCTTACGGCGCTCGAGGATAATGTCGCACAAGAGCTCGCATCGGTAAAAACGCTCGAAGACGTGAGGCGGGTGAGGGTCGTCCTCCTCGGCAGGAAAGGTCTCTTCTCCGAATACTATGACCGTCTGAAGACGGAAACCCTTGAGGAAAGACGGCTTGCGGGTCAGGGGATCAACAGCCTGAAAGGACAGGCCGAAGCGAAGCTGACCGCCCTCGAGGCAGAGTTGGCGCTTGCGGAGAAGCTCAGAAAAGAAAGGGAATCGGCGATCGACATCACCCTCCCGGGCAAGAGACCCGTCCTGGGAAAAAAGCACCCCATCACGCAGGTCTTCGACGAGATCATCCGGATATTCTCCTCCCTCGGCTTCAAGGTCGTAGAGGGGCCCGACATAGAGCTGGACTATTACAACTTCGAGGCCCTCAATATGCCCAAGGACCACCCTGCAAGGGACATGCAGGACACCTTCTACGTCTCCGGCGACGTAGTCCTGAGGACGCACACCTCTCCCGTGCAGATACGGACCATGGAGCGGGAGAAGCCGCCCATACGGGTCATCGCCCCCGGCGAGGTCTACAGGCACGACCAGGATATCTCCCACACGCCCATGTTCCACCAGGTCGAGGGCCTCATGGTAGACAGGAACGTCAGGTTTTCCGACCTCAAGGGCGTCCTCACCATGTTCATCCACGAGATGTTCGGAAAAAACGTGCCCGTGCGGTTCAGACCCAGCTATTTCCCCTTCACCGAGCCCTCGGCTGAGGTAGACATGGGTTGCGTCATCTGCAAGGGCGTGGGCTGCAACGTGTGCAAGAAGACAGGGTGGCTCGAGATACTGGGCTCGGGGACCGTCCACCCCCAGCTCTTCAGGAACGTGGGCTACGACCCCGAGGAGGTCAGCGGCTTCGCCTTCGGCATGGGGGTCGAGAGGATCGCCATGATAAAGTTCGGCATCGACGACATCAAGCAATTCTACTATAACGACATACGTTTTTTGTCGCAGTTCTGAAAGGGCGGCCATGAGGGTGCCTTTCAACTGGTTGAAGGAATTCGTCCCCGTCTCCGCCGATGCGCAGGACGTTGCCGAGCGGCTGACCATGAGGGGGCTCGAGGTAGAGTCGGTGGAAGCTGCCGCGCCCCTTTTCAGCGGCGTCTATGTCGGCGCCGTCGTAGGGGTCGGGCCGCACCCTTCTGCCGACAAGCTTTCCCTTTGCATGGTCGATACGGGACGGGGCACCGTGCCCATTGTCTGCGGCGCGCCGAACGCAGCAAAGGGGCTGAAGGCGCCCGTCGCGGTGCCGGGGGCCCGCCTGCCGGACGGCTCCGTTATAGAGAAAAGGTCCCTCCGGGGGGTAGAGTCCGTGGGCGTGCTGCTCTCGGAAAAGGAGCTCGCCCTCTCGGACGATGAAAGCGGCCTCTTCGTCCTGCCCTCTAATCTGAAAACCGGCACACCCCTCGGCGATACGATGGAGATCACGGACTGCGTGCTCGACGTCAACGTGCCGCCCAACAGAGGCGACTGCCAGTCGGTACTGGGCATCGCCAGGGAGGTGGCAAGCATATACGGCCTCCCCGTAACGCTGCCTTCATTCACCCTCGATGAGAAAGCGGGCATCGGCGACCTCGTCCGGCTCTCCGTGGCGGATCCCGACGCCTGCCCCCGGTACGTGCTCCGGATGGTCCGCGGCATCTCGATCGTCAAGTCGCCCTTTCTGATGAGGAGCAGGATCACCAAGGCCGGCATGAGACCCATCAGCTCGATCGTCGACGTGACGAATTACGTCATGCTCGAGCTCGGCCAGCCTCTCCACGCCTTCGACTATGCCCGCATCAGGGAGAGGCGCATAGAGGTGAAGGTGGCGGAAGGCGAGACCGTATTCCGCACCCTCGACGGGCAGGACAGGAGACTGGAGAGGGGCGACATCCTGATCTGCGACGGCTCGGGCCCCGTCGCCATAGCGGGCATCATGGGCGGAGAGAACTCGGAGATAAGCCCTGCCACGAAGGACGTGGCCCTGGAGAGCGCCTTCTTCAACCCCCTTTTCATAAGGCGGACTGCCAGGCGCCTCGACCTGCGGTCGGAGGCGTCGGCGCGCTTCGAGAAGGGAATCGACATCGAAGGCGTCGATTACGCGGCAAGAAGGGCCGTCCGGCTCATGGCGGAGACTTCGGGGGGCGAGGTGCTCGCCGGCTCGGTCGAGGCCTACGAGAAGAGGCCGGCGCGGACGATCGCCCTGGACCTCGGCCGCTGCCGGGCCATCATTGGAACGGACGTCACACGCCCCCAGGTGGAGGAAGGGCTCGCGTCAATCGGCCTCCGTGCCGTTGCAGCGGAAGGGGAGCGCATCACCTTCTCCATCCCTTCCTTCCGCCACGACCTCTCCGAATACTTCGACCTCATAGAGGAGGTGGCCCGCATCGTAGGCTACGACAACATTCCGGCCACGCCCCCGGTGAGCCCCCTTTTCCCGGTCCCTGCAGGCAGAAAGGAGGTAGTGGTCGCCGCCGCCAGGACGCACCTTGTGTCCTGCGGGTTCTTCGAGGCGGTCAACTACGGGTTCTTTGCGGTCGACGACATCGAGAGCTTCCGCTTGAGACCCCCCGACGAGCGGACGTCCTTCGTGCCCCTCCTCAACCCCATATCGAAGGAGCTGGGCGTTATGCGCACCTTCCTCGCCCCGGGCCTGCTCAAGAACATCGCCTACAACACGAACAGGGGCGTCAAGAACGCGAGGGTCTTCGAGGTCGGGAAGGTGTTCACGAAGCCGGGCTCGTCCGGGCTGCCCCGCGAGTCGATGCACCTGTGCCTTGCAGCTACGGGCAGGGAAAGGGACTATTTCTGGAGGGACGGCGGGAGGGAGACGGACTTCTTCGACCTCAAAGGGGTGCTTGAGGCCCTGTGCGAGCAGTTCAACCTCTCCCTTGGCGTGGCCGCGACGGAAGAGCCCTTCCTCGAGGTCCTGGAAGGGGCGGACCTTTTCGCCGGCGGCACGAGGATCGGCTGGCTGGGGGCGGTCAGAGGGGACGTGGCGGCCGCCTTTGACGTAAGCGACAGGGTCTGGTGCGCAGAGATAGACCTTGACCTGATTATGGAAAAAGGGACCGGGGAGAGGGTATACAAGCCCATACCGAGGTACCCGGCGGTCACCCGGGATTTCTCTTTCTACGTGGACGATTCGATCCCGGTGGCCGAGCTTTCCCGGAAGATATCGGAGGTCTCGCCTCTGATAGTCTCTGTCGGCGTTTTCGACATCTTTTACAAGAAGGAGGTGAGGAGCATATCGATCCGGGTCGTTTTTCAGTCCTATGAGGACACCCTGACGGACGAAAGCGTGAACAGCTTGCAGCAAATCATCATCGACAGGCTTACAAGAACAGAAGGGATAAGATTGAGAACGTAGGAGGGTGTATGACGAAGCAGGAAATAGTGACGACTGTGTATGAAAAACTCGGTTTTTCCAAGCGAGAGTCCTCCGACATCGTCGAACATTTTTTCAGGATCGTGAAGGAACATCTCGCCCAGGGGGAAAACGTCAAGATATCGGGTCTGGGAAACTTTGTCGTCAAGAACAAGAGGGCAAGGAAGGGCAGGAACCCGCAAACCGGGGAAGAGATCGAGATTGCGCCGCGAAGGGTGCTCAATTTCAAGCTGAGCCAGGTCTTGAAGGATGAGATAAACGACAACCACAGGAAGAGATGATCCCGAATATCCCGGAACGGGTATTTTACAGAATAAAGGAGGTATGCACCCTCACCGGCCTGAAGCCCCACATCCTGAGGTATTGGGAACAGGAATTCCGGGAGATAAGGCCCACAAAGAGCTCCGGGGGGCAGAGACTTTACAGGAAAAAAGACCTGGACGCTATTTTTGCCGTGAAGCGACTCCTTTATGAAAGAAAGTTCACCATCGACGGCGCAAAGAAATACCTGAGCACACAGAAAACGCTCTTCGGCGAGATCAAGGAGGACCTGAAGGAGATCGTCAAAATACTCGACAAAGGAGACGGGACATGAAAACAACGATGATCGTAGCTTTTTTCCTGTGCGCCGTTGTCGCCTGCAGCGGACCGGTCCACATCGCAAAGAACGAGACCGAGGGCATAAAGGCCTCTTACGAGGACCCCAAGCTTTCCGAGCTGTCGGCGCGCTATCAGCCGACCTTGAAGGACATCTACCGGCGATACCAGTCTGCGGGCATCGACGTCTATCCGAACGGCATCGGTTTTACCTCCGTCTCCGGTCAGGACGGCAGCAAGCACTACTACCTGCTCGTCCAGGTGAGGCCGCGCAATATCACTTTCGGCGAGGTGCAGACCAAGCCCCAGGAAAGGTTCGCCGAGGTGCTCCGGAAGCACTTCGAGAACAATCTCCGGTTCATTAAGGCAGGGGACCTCCAGGACGGGGTCGAGGGCCTGGCCTTCGGCGTGTACTGGCCCGTCCGCGACCTTTCCCAGTGCGACACCTACGGCGGTTTTCTGGAGTACACCATGGTATACTTCCCCAAAAGGGACTTTATCGACCTCGCGGCAAAGAACATAACCCTCATGGAAGCGGTGGAGGACGCGGAGGTTGTAACGAGCTTGGGGAGGAAGACGGCGGTGGAGATGAAGGTTACGCCCCAGTAAATGTTTAGGCCCCGAGCCGAGAGGGCCGCCAGCGACTCTCGGCTCGGGGCGCTCCTCAGCGGCCGGGTTATTTGGAAGCCCGGCCCATGGCCTGGCTTCCCGGATAGCAGTGAAGCACAATTTATTTGCACCCCTTGAGCCCGCCTGGAGGCGGGCCTGCGGAGCGCTCCCGGTCCGGCCTTTCCCCCTGTCTTTCAGGGCCGCAACATCCTCCTGCGACCCACCGACCACGCCTTCGGCGCGGTGCCCGCCGCCGAGGAATGTGGGTGCCCCGCCTATTTTTACGCTCCGGTCAAACCCCGCCCAGGATCGGACGTGGTTTGTGGGTGCGGCTATTACGCCGCACCCGCGCGCCCCTCGATCACGGCGCCTATCATCGAAAATCCCTCCGGCCGCGAAAAGAACCGTACTTACCTCACCTGCAAAGCATCGAATCGCATGGAATTCCTATCCTTCAAAATTACCGCTTGTATTTGAGTCAATCAGACGGCAATATCTGCTACCCTATCACCCCCGTACATTCATGTCCCCTGTGACTAGACGGAATATCACCTGGGGCAGGGTTGTTACCACTCCGTGCACCAAGTCTACCCCTGCTCGGCACAGCCTATCGTTGAGTCCGGGCATCTCGTCAAACCGTCGGATCAAAGCGATGCGGTCTTCCGCGGACATTCTACCGACAGTCGCAAGAAGACTCGTTGCAGTAATTTCATGCGAAGGGTTGCCGTCATCCATCAATCGTCTTAGAAGCACTTCGGCATGGTCGGACTCGGCCCATTTGCGCAGGCCCAGGGAATAAACGACGGGTAAGGGGCGATGATCTTTGATAGTGATTTCGATGCACCTATCTATGCACATCAACGCGTGATCCGTGTTTCCATCAATCCCACTCAGTGCAAGCGCTATTATTAGCGGAAAGTCTTGCGGGATGTCTTTTTGTCCTAAGTACGGATTCAGCAATGGGCTGTCTGGCCAACCAAGCGCCAAAGCATAGAGGAACGCAGGATAAGGTCCGCGCATCCATGCTCGATCATCGCATTTGTTGCAATGCTCCAGCAGTTCGGCTAGCGCCTGCTGGTCGCCTCCAAACTGCTCAGCGAATATTCTTTGAGCCTCAAAGGCAAGACTATTATTCTGATCGGTTTTACTGATAGCCTCGATTAAGTAAATGCGCAGAGTTGGAGAACGCGGCGTGAGCTCCGCCATCAGGGTGAGGCTTTCCGAGGTTTCCGATGATCGATCCTGCTTGTGCATTGTTCTCAGATATTCGATCAATAGTGTGCGTTCATCGAAACTAGGGGAAGCGGCTCTCGCGGCTCCATTGTAAATTAACGGCGCCCACGGTATTTCAAATTCCCGTGATTGGCTTTTTGCGGCCTCGTACAATGCGTCCCGATGTTGGAACAGCAGACGGGTCGCCACAGGATCGTTGTCATGATAGGAAGCAATCCAAAGTGCAGATCCTTGATCATCCTTCGTGATGGCAGTAATGCCCTTGTCGTATTCATGAAGTTGCAGCAAACCTGCAAGGGCGGAACGACGACGCATTTCATAATAGGTGCCCAGAGCTTCTGTTTCTTCGAGAAGTTTGGTTAACAAGGACTCCCTCTGCTCCAGACTTCTTGAGTCCACGATACACCTGGCGATTATTCCGGCGGTGCGAACCTCTCCCATCTCCTCGGCCCATATGTCTTGTGTCAACCGCAGAACACTTCCGTCAGGAATGGAATATTCGCCGCATACGTTGTACAGTTCAGTCCGCGCGTCCGCTTTGGCGGGACGTGCGGCTTTCAGCAAACGTTCACGAATAGGAGGATCTTGCCTATATCCGGCTGCTACATATGCGAGAGAAGGTCCATCGATCTCACAAAACGATGATTCTGCTAACTTCCGAAGTTCAGGCACGTGTGGGAAAGTGGAAATCAGAAGCCCTTGAAGCTCGATCTTGTGATAGTACCAGAGATCTTTTTCTTGAAGGCTGACCAGCACAGTATCGAGACACTCCTCATCTTTGAACTCTTGAAACAACCGCTGAGCGGCACTACGGATGAAACGTCCATCAGATGCCCGTATTGCTTCAAGCAACCACTCCCTGCGGTCCTCTGTTTTTGTAATGAAAGAATCAATCCACGGTGCGAGAAACGTTACCTCTCCCGGCGGTCGGTGGAACTCTCGTTGGAGCAACGCCTTTACTTCACTATCGTTCGGCCAGGCCTCCATGAGTGTGGATACAATCCAGTATTTGTTGTTAAGGCGATCGCTTACAGAAGCGTATGCTTCCAGCACCTCCGCTTTGGCGGCATCATCACCAATAACGCAGGAGGCCCATTTTGCATCCGGGTCCCAATGATCGTTTTTGAAGTACGATTGATGATGCGACAGGGCTTTTCGAAGAATGGGCGATAGGTCACCATTGCTCCGAAAACCTCTGAACAGGTTTCTCCAATTGGTTTGATCATGCATGAGGAGACTCGGTCGACTACTCTCAAACCACGCAGCTATGCTGCTTCCGACCTCAGAGTCTCCCGGCCACGACTCCGCCAGAAATGATACAATCTGTTCGTCCTCGAGGAAACGAGAGTGGCCCCATCGGTCGCGTAACAGCTCAATTGCAGAGCGTCTAAGTTCTTGATCTTTGTTCCATCCCTGTACTAATACCATCCGGCAGTAGTCTTGCATTTCAAAAGACACGCTGCCGTGAGTGAACATAAACCAAATCCGCTCACGGTCCTCGGCATCTTGTCTGACTTTTGCGACTCGCAGACCTATGCCAGTCAGCGACAAGTCCATGTCGTGCGAACGGCGTGCGCTATCTGTCAAACCATCCAACAAATCGTGCTGCTGCCAACTCACTCCAAGTCCGCGGAGAGCTGCAACTTGTATACCGATATGCGGAGAATTCCTGGCCAGCTTTACCAACTCCTCTCCAACCGACTTATCGGAAGCAAATACCTTTGCCAAGGACTCGGCTGCTGTCCAACGACACCTTCCACTGTCGTCATGCAAGGCTAGCACGAGGGTATGCCGGAGGTCATCAGACTTATCCCATTCACCCAAAGCACTTAACAGTGGTACTCTGTCCCATTCCGGTCTTGCCGGTACCCAATCAGCAAGTCGTTTTTCGCAGTGAACCGCAACCGAAGGCAAGCGGAGGCCAAGTGCAATCCGCCTTGTCAGTTCTCGCCGAAGTTCGAGAAAAGGGGTGATCTCGACTTCGTCTGCTGCTTCTTCTATGGTAGCCCGTGCTTCACGAGGAGACAAGCCAAGATCGCCAGCCGCTAGTTCCGTGCGTAACTGCAGAAGCTGAAGTTGCGCCAGGGGACTTAAAGCAATTTGCTTTAGATGGTCGATCGCCCTCTGGGTTGTCTCTTTCCCCTGTTCACTGCCAACTATGCTGAACCAGGCGATAACCGTTTCATGCCATCTTGACTGAAACCATACGTCAGTCAGCCACTCTATTTGTTCCTTTTCCGTCCTGCGCACCATGGCCTGAGCAGCTAAATATTCCTGAACAGTTTGATGGAAAAAGCCTATCTCGCCGGGAGCCCTTTCTACGAGTAAACCCAAACCCGTTTGAGCATAGTCGACAATTGATTTCACTTGACGCTGCGCCTCATAAGGAGAATAGCCGGGGCCATTCACATCATCGACAAGGAAAGCACGGAAGACAGATTCACAATCTTTCGTAGAGATTACACTGGCGCCCCCCGCGCTCTGCATCTGCAGGGCCAGACGCATCAGCATCTCTCGCATGTCCTCCGTGCTAGGTACATTCGGACGAACTGGTACTCCTGACGCATGAATACGGGCTGAGGGATGTTCTGACAGAAGTGACTCCACAATCCTGTCGTAAACTTTTATGCGCTTTTCTGGCAACTGATGTGAAAACCGAAAGACATCTATCAATAACTGACAAAAAAGAGGCGTTCGAGCCAAATCCATAATATGAGGATTTTGCCGAATTGCTTTCAAAAACTCGTCTGCCCGTTGCTTCGTGCTAGAATCAGACCAATTAGCCGGTATCGCCGTCGTCACGTCCGTGGGTTCTATGTACTTGAACCAGGCGACCGCGAAGTATTCGATTTGTTTTTCGTCGAAGGATGCCAGTCTTGCCAACGGCCATGCACCATCAAGGCGCATTTGCCCGTATCCTCGCGGTCGGCTTGTGAGGACGCAAGGGATCGGATGAATGGATAGGAACGCAGTTATTCTGTCCATCGCTTGCTGAGCGGCATGCGGCTCTTGCCCTTCGTCCAGACCGTCGATCAGAAGCAGGACTTCACCATACTTGATTGCTTTCTTGAATAGCGGCCGGATACCATCGGCGCCGTTTTGATGCAGCCACTGGTCAAAATAGTCATCAAGGCTTAAGCCATTTTGGTGCTGGGCTGCGGTGCTAAAACCGCCAAACGAAATCCAAACCGGAAGTGCACCCCGCCACTGATGTACGATGGATTTAGTGGACACCAAAGTTGAGGTACACTACAACAACGGAGGTGTCATATGGAGAGGATTCCGAATGCAGTCTACACAAGCGAGCTTCGAGAGGAAGCAGTGAAGCTCGTCAC
>Ga0208457_1000477_pt1 | contig 40106 bp, 37 predicted proteins | sample June2015DPH_10_1_FD_185513 | JGI IMG/M metagenome (GOLD analysis project Ga0208457, IMG submission 185513) | Peatland microbial communities from SPRUCE experiment site at the Marcell Experimental Forest, Minnesota, USA - June2015DPH_10_150... | ecosystem: Environmental > Terrestrial > Soil >... | reverse complement strand
AAGGCGAGGTAGAGGCCGTCGTAGACGGAGTGCCGAAATCGCAGGGCCAAGTCGAAAGCTGCGTCAACCAGTTCTCCGACAGGGTGCAGAGGAATTCCCAGATCCTTAAACTCGTGCTGCAACCTTATCGCTTCCCCTGCGGGCAAGAGGCCGCGCATCACTCTCTTCCACAAAGTGCTGCCCACTTCCACGGGAAGTATCTCGGGGGCAAGCAGCCGAATGCGTTTTGCCGTCCACGCCTGAAATAAGGCTGCGGCCTTGTCACTGTCTGCCTCGGCCAGAAGCCACTTGGCGGCGACGCTGGCGTCGAGCACAATGTTCATCGGCTGTCCCGGTCTTCGCGAATCAGGTCGACACTATCGGGCTGGTTGGGGTACTTCTTGGCGATCTCTTCGCGTATCTTGTCGATCCTCTTCATCGCCCTAGCCGCCCCGGCCCGGCGGCGGGCCATCTCCTTCTTGTCGGCCAGCATCGCGAGAAACTCCGCATTGAGGCTGCGGCCGTGGCGCTTGGCATCTCGCCGCAGCACGGAATAGTCGGCTTCCGGTATGTTCCGCACCGTAATATTGGGCATGGTCCCTCCAGAATCCTGATGATATCATTTTGATATCACCTTGGAAAGGGTCATTTGAAAAGAGCGGAGGGGGGACATCGACAGAAAGGCAACCCTCAATCGCTTCGTGGACGTTCGCCATCAGCTCTTCCATGGTTTCGCCCTGCGTGGCACAGCCGGGGATGGCCGGCACCTCCGCCCAGTAGCCGCCTTCCTCCGCCTCGTGCACCACGACTTTGATTTTCAACGGGGTGCCCCTCTCTACTTCGTAACTCTCCAAAACTATATCATGAGGCGACAATGCAGGATGTGAGGCCGTCCGCTACGCGGGTACAGCCCACGCTTGGGAGAACGGCAAGCGTAATTATCCCCTAATCGTTATTGGCCATTCGACAAACCTCTCTATTGAGTCCATCGCCAGTCGCAGGTTGTCCTCGGTGACAGAGATTAGCTCGGGGAAAAGTTCGTCGGCAAATAGGCTTACGGGGTATTTGGATTTGTAACGTCGGTCCCGCCACCGACCAAAAGAAATGGTATGAGCTTCGTGTTGAATTGCATTCCTCGCGAGCACTATTTCTTCCAGAATCGAAAACGGGACGGGGGCCTTGTCCCAGTCACAACCCAGTAAATCCCGGAAGATTATTCTGTACTGTTCCAGCCAACCCCCATCCTGTTTTTCTTTTTTGAGCTTCGCTACAAGTTTCTCCGCTTCTCTCCACCGCCCACGATCTTTGATATAATCATTAAGGCACTCTTTAAGGGTCTGCTGAAGAGCGCTCAGACAAGCTTGCCCCAAGAGGCTCTTACACGCATTCCCCTTCTCGTATCTATCCATCACTTCTACCGGCGGACTCGGGTCCTCGTCCTCACCCGCAAAGCCGTGGGACCATTGCTCGTACTCGGCCTCTGCATCCTCCAGTACTTGATCGAAGGGCACCTTGCCCGTTGCGTAAAATTCTCTCAGTACTTCGAGCTTCTTATTAAAGAAGTATTTGATGTCCATCCGGGTTCGCCGTCCTTATCGGCACTCCTAAAGGCAGCACGGTAGCGCGGACCTGTTCTGTAAGTCCGCGGCTCGTCCGCTATGGGCAAGGGAAAGCCGCGGACCTAGAAGACAGGTCCGCGCTACCCTTCTTTTATGCTTGCCGTGCAACCTTCGCCCTGGCGGGGGCGAAGGTCATGGCGCCCTTCTTCATATCCGCATCGATCGTAAGCGAGTCGCCCGGCGCCACCTCGCCGTCGAGCAGCTTCATGGCGAGGGGGTCCTGGATGAGCCGCTGGATAGCGCGCTTGAGCGGGCGCGCCCCGAACTGCGGATCGTAGCCCTGCTCGAACAACAACTTGTGAGCCTTCGGGGTGAGCTCGATCTGGATTTTCTTTTCCGCGAGCAGGTGTCGCAGGTTCGCGAGCTGCAAGTCGATGATCTTCTCGATCTCCGGCTTGCCGAGCGCGTTGAAGATCACGATTTCATCCACGCGATTAAGGAACTCGGGGCGGAAGTGCTGGAGAAGCGCGTCGTGAATCTTCCGCTTCAGTCCCTCGCTTAACGTGCCGGCCTCGCCCACCGCGCTTTCCTGTTTCGCGGTCATCCCAATGGAATGTTCGCCGCCGTTCATCGCCTCGTGGATGAAGTGGCTGCCGATGTTCGAGGTCATGATGATGACCGTATTCTTGAAATCCACGGTGCGGCCCTTGCCATCGGTCAGGCGGCCGTCCTCGAGAATTTGCAGGAAGATGTTAAAGACGTCGGGATGCGCCTTTTCGATTTCGTCGAAAAGCAGTACAGCGTAAGGGCGGCGGCGCACCTGCTCGGTCAACTGGCCGCCTTCTTCGTAGCCCACGTAGCCGGGCGGCGCGCCGATCAGCCGTGCCACGGCGTGTTTTTCCATGTACTCCGACATGTCGAGGCGCAGCATGGCGCGCTCGTTGTCAAAGAGAAACTCCGCCAGCGCGCGCGCCAGTTCCGTCTTGCCTACGCCGGTAGGGCCGAGGAACAGGAATGAGCCGATGGGGCGGTGCGGGTCGGCCAGGCCGGCGCGGCTGCGCCGCACGGCGTTCGCAACCAGGCGGAGGGCTTCGTCCTGTCCCACGACGCGCAGGCGCAGGCGGTCTTCCATTCTGACGAGCTTCGCCACTTCGCCTTCCAGCATCTTGGTCACGGGAATGCCCGTCCAGCGCGAGACCACCCGCGCCACGTCTTCTTCGTCCACTTCTTCCTTGAGCATGCGGCCGGTCTTGTCGATGCTCTCGAGCTTGGCGTTTGCAGCAGCGAGTTCCTTATCCAGAGCCACCAGCTTGCCGTAGTGGATTTCCGCGGCCCGGTCGAGGTCGCCCTCGCGTGTGGCCCGCGCTTCGTCAACCTTCGCCTGCTCGATGGTCTCCTTCAGGCGGCGCAAGTTCGCGATGACTTCTTTCTCCGCCTTCCAGCGCAGCTTGAGCTGGTCGGATTTCTCCTTGAGCCCGGCCAGCTCTTTTTCGAGCGCCTGCAAGCGCTCGCGCGAAGCCGGGTCTTCCTCCTTGCGCAGCGCCTGCCGTTCGATTTCGAGCTGGGTCACGCGGCGCTCGATCTGGTCGATAGCGGCGGGCAAGGAATCGATTTCGATGCGCAGGCCCGAGGCCGCTTCGTCAATCAGGTCGATGGCCTTGTCGGGCAGGAAACGGTCGGCAATGTACCGATTGGAAAGAACGGCGGCGGCGACGATGGCCGAGTCCTTGATGCGCACGCCGTGATGCACCTCGTAACGCTCCTTCAGGCCGCGCAGAATGGCGATGGCGTCCTCCACCGACGGCTCGCCCACCTGGACCGGCTGGAAGCGCCGCTCGAGCGCCGCGTCCTTCTCCACATATTTCTTGTATTCGTTGAGCGTGGTGGCGCCGATGCAGCGCAGCTCGCCGCGCGCCAACGCGGGCTTCAGCATGTTGGAAGCGTCAATCGACCCTTCCGCCGCCCCCGCCCCCACCAGGGTGTGCAGTTCGTCGATGAAGAGAATGATTTGGCCGCTGGCTTCTTCAATTTCCTTGAGTACGGCCTTCAGGCGATCTTCAAACTCGCCCCGGTATTTCGAGCCCGCCACCAGCGCGCCCAAATCAAGCTGCACGATGCGCTTCGATTTGAGGGATTCCGGAACGTCACCCGCCACGATGCGCTGCGCGATGCCTTCCACAATGGCCGTCTTGCCCACCCCCGGCTCGCCAATCAGCACGGGATTGTTCTTGGTGCGGCGCGAGAGAACCTGAATGACGCGACGAACCTCCTCATCACGGCCGATCACCGGGTCGAGTTTGCCGCGCCGGGCAAGTTCCGTCAGGTCGCGCGCGTAGCGCTCCAGGGCCTGGTACTTGGCCTCGGGATTCTGATCGGTGACGCGTTGCGTGCCGCGTACGGCCACCAGCGCCTGCAGGATGGCGTCGTGCGTAACGCCCAGCCGGCGCAGGATTTGGCCCGCGGGGTCGCTGGCTTTCTTGGCCAGGGCCAGCAGCAGGTGCTCGGTCGAGACGTACTCGTCCTTGAACTGTGCAATCTCCTGGAAGGACTGATCGAATACTTCCTTCAAGCCCGGCGATAGATAGTGGTCCGTCGAGCCGCCCACCTTGGGAAGTTGCTCAATCGCCTTCTCAGCTTCCTGACTCACCGCGCTGGGTGTCACCCCCAGGCGCTGGAGAACCCCCGGAACAATACCTTCCGGCTGCTCGATCAAAGCGAGCAAGAGGTGGACCGGCTCCATTTGTTGGTTGCCGTGACGTCCGGCGATGTCCTGAGTTGCCTGGAGCGCTTCCTGAGCCTTTACCGTGAATTTGTCAAATCGCGTGGCCATGTTGAAACACCTTCTTAGCTTTCAGCTATCAGCCATCAGCTGTCAGCTCTCAGCGCTCGGAAAAAACCGCGTGCGCTTCCTTAGTCTTTGGCTGATCGCTGATAGCTGATTGCTGACAGCTTCTCTGCAATTGTACCCAATCCACCCGAGGGATGAGCCGGGATGTTCAAAGCCGTCTCGCACCTCGATCCCCCCAAACAATAAACCGCGCCGGAGACGACTGGAGCTATCAGGCTGCCCCAGGGCTCGCGACGCGGTGGAAAACCCGTGGCGCGGGAGAGGCGCCCTGCCAGACCCGTACCGTCGGGACCAAATCAGTCCTTGGTGACGTTGATCTTGATGGTCTTCGGTTTGGCTTCTTCCTTTTTGGGCATCGTCAGCGTCAGAACGCCGTCCTTGTAGTTGGCCGCAACCTTATCCGCGTCGATGCTGTTGGGGAGCGAGAAGGTCCGGGTGAAGGCTCCATAGGAGCGCTCGACACGGTGATAGCTCTGCTCCTTCACTTCCTTTTCGAACTTGCGCTCACCCTTCAGATAGAGGGTGTTGTCCACGACGCTAATCTCCACGTCCTCGGGACTGAGGCCGGGCAGTTCCGCCTTCAGCACCAGATTGTCGCCGTTTTCGTAGATGTCCACGGGTGGCGCCCAGGTCCGGGTCGAAACCTCTCCCTCGCCAAATGTGGGAGAGAAGGCTCCACGGAGCAAGCGGTCAAGGTCACGCTGAGCTGTCATCATATCTCGGAAAGGTTCAAATCGTACCATCGCCATGTTTGTTTACCTCCATCAGTTGGTCTTTCTAAATCCTTAGTACACGCATATCATAATATATGACTATGTTACTGTCAAGTATTATTTTTTGCTTTTTATCAATGACTTACAGTAATCAACGGCTGCTCAAACGCCACGAAACCTTTGTGACTGGCTTCCCGAGGCTTCCGCGAGTCCCTCGCCGCCGAAGGCTCACCTAGGCCCTGCCGTCGCGGGCTTCTGCGCCCCCTGCTGGAGTTCTGCCTCGCTTGTCCCTTCGGGGGGGAACGGCGCTGGGAGCTCCCCCGGTATGGCCTGCCCCCACGACGTTACCACTTGGCTCTTCAACGCCCGAGCGTAAGGGTGTCTTGCTCCCCGCGCGCAAATCTGCGATTATGGGGAGTTTCAGCAGGAGCAACAATCAAACCTGGGAGGCCATCGTGCCATTCAATCTTAAGCATCAGAGTCACACGATCACGGACGGACGCGACCGCGCCGGGGCGCGCGCCATGTACAAGGCCATTGGGTTCACGGACGCTGACTTGGCGAAGCCCATCGTCGGCATCGCCAACACCTGGATTGAGACCATGCCTTGCAACTACCACCTGCGGCAACTGGCGGAAAAGGTGAAGGCAGGTGTGCGCGCGGCCGGCGGCACTCCCATGGAGCTGAACACCATCGCCATTTCCGACGGCGTGACCATGGGCACGGAGGGGATGAAGGCTTCACTGGTCAGCCGCGAGGTGGTGGCCGACTCGATCGAATTGGTCGGCCGCGGCCACATGTTTGACGCCATGGTGGCGCTGGTCGGCTGCGACAAGACCATTCCCGGTGGGGCCATGGCGCTCATACGGCTGAACGTTCCGAGTGTCCTCCTTTACGGGGGCTCCATTGCCGCGGGGCGCTTCCAGGGTCGCGATGTGACGATTGTTGACGTTTACGAGGGCGTGGGCGCCAATGCCGCCGGCCTCATGACCGACGCGGAATTGAAGCAATTGGAGGACGCGGCGTGTCCGGGGGCCGGCGCCTGCGGCGGCCAGTTCACCGCCAACACCATGTCCACGGTGATGGAGTTCATCGGCCTTTCTCCCCTGGGAGCAAACAGCGTTCCGGCTCTCGACCCGCAGAAGGACGAAGTCGCCTACCAGTGCGGCGAGATCGTGATGGACCTGCTGAAGCGGGGAGTCAAGCCGCTGGACATCCTCACCCGCAAAGCTTTCGAAAACGCCATCGCCAGTGTGGCGGCCACCGGTGGTTCCACCAACGCCGTGCTGCATCTGCTGGCCATGGCGCGCGAAGCCAACGTCCCACTGACCATTGACGACTTTGACGCCATCAGTTCGCGCACGCCCATCATCGCGGATTTGAAACCCGGCGGGCGGTACGTGGCCGTCGATGTGCACCGCGCGGGCGGAATTCCGCTCATTGCCAAGAAACTGCTGGAGGCCGGTTTGATCGATGGCTCGCAGATGACCCCCACCGGCAAGACCATCGCCGAGGAAGTCGCGCACGTCAGGGAAACGCCCGGGCAGGATGTGGTGAGGCCCGTCTCGAATCCCGTAAAGAAAACCGGCGGCCTGGTCATCCTGAAAGGGAATCTCGCGCCCGAGGGCTGCGTCATCAAAGTGGCCGGCGTCGAGCGCACCTACCATCGCGGGCCGGCGCGGGTCTTCGATTGCGAAGAAGACGCCATGCGCGCCGTCACGGCCAAAAGCATCAAGGCCGGCGATGTCGTGGTGATTCGCTATGAGGGCCCGCGCGGCGGGCCTGGCATGCGGGAGATGCTGGGAGTAACCGGCGCCATTGTGGGCGAAGGCCTGGGCGAATCCGTCGCCTTGCTGACCGACGGCCGCTTCAGCGGCGGCACGCACGGCTTGATGGCGGGTCACGTGGCTCCGGAAGCGGCGCGGGGTGGGCCGATCGCCGCCGTGGCCGACGGCGACACGGTCGTGGTCGACATCGAGAAGCGGCGCATCGACATGGAAATCTCCGACGCTGAAATCCAGAAGCGCCTCGCCACTTGGCGCGCCCCCGAGCCGCGTTATAAGAGGGGAGTGTTCTCCAAGTACGCGGAGCTGGTCTCCTCCGCCTCGGAAGGGGCCGTGACGTTCGTAAAGTTCTGAGAGTTGGCGGTAAAGGTGTCATTTGCGAGAAACGGGCGCTCCAAGGTGCAGTCATTCCCGCGAAAGCGGGAATCTACTCCGCCAGCCATTGGAAATGCGCCCCAGACGGACTGGATTCCCGCTTGCGCGGGAATGACCAGTGTTTCGAAAGGGATCCCATTCCAGATGGCACCAGCGCTCATTTTCTTGCCGCGTTCCCTCGGAATGTGCAAAAATGTTCAGGCGTGGAAGGTGCGGCGAAGCGGTGAGTGTGCCTGGACCTTCCCGTCAGGGCGACAAGACATGACCAAGGAGAGGCATTGAATCCCGACCTCAAATCCGTCATCGAACTCCAGCAGGTTGACCTGAAGGTGGCGGAGTTGGCGGTATTGATCGATTCACTGCCCGCCCAGATTCAGACCCTGCAGTCCCAACTCGATGACTTCATCCACGCCCACGAAGAGCGCAAGAAGCGCCTGGCCGCCAATCAGAAAGAGCGGAAGAACCTGGAAGGCGATGTCGAGATCATCCAGGAAAAGATCACCAAGCACAAAGATCAGCTTTACCAGGTCAAAACCAACGAACAATACAAGGCCATGCTGAAGGAGATTGCGGGCGAAGAAACCAACATCCGCGCGATTGAGGATCAGATCCTGGAGAAAATGATTGAGGCCGAAGATCTCCAGCAACACGTCCAGGACGCGGCAGCGCGGCTGGAGGGTGAGAAAGCGCGCGTGGCGGGTGAGATCAAACGGCTGCAGGATGAACGCCAGACGGATCTGGATGAGCGCGAGCGCCTGCAGGCGCGGCGCACGGAACTTACCGCGGCACTCAGCGACTCAGTCCGGAACCTGTACGAACGCCTCCGCTCTTACCGAAACGGGATCGCGCTGGCGGAAGTGCGCGAAGGCCTCTGCACCGCGTGCAACGTCCGGCTGCGGCCGCAGGTCTACAATGAAATCCGGAGCAGCGATGTCGTGCTGACGTGTGAAAACTGCAGCCGGATTGTCTATTATGTCGAGCCTCCGCCCGCGGAGCAGGCAGAGGGCAATGACCAGAGCGCGGGAGCAGCAGTCTGAGCGGACTCATTCCCTGTGCCTGGGCGCGAGAACCGGCGACGGCTCAATCCCCCTCATAGGACGGAATTCCAACCCGGGTACATCTTCCCGCATGATGAGCTCATCTGAAGTCGTGGCGCACGTGGACGGTGGCTCGCGGGGAAACCCGGGCCCGGCCGCTTACGGCGTGGTCATGGAAACTGCGGCCGGCGAGCGCGTCGCAGCGTTTGCGAAGTTCCTGGGAGAAACCACCAACAACTTTGCGGAATACCAGGGCCTGCTGGCAGCCTTGGACTACGCTCTCGGCCATCACCATCTCCGCCTGCGTGTGGTAACGGATTCCGAGTTGATGGCCCGCCAGATCTCCGGGCGCTACAAGGTTCGCAGCTTTGACCTGAAACCGCTGTACGACAAGGCCCAGGCGATGATCGCGCGCCTGGAATCCTTCTCGATCCGCCACGTCCCGCGAGAGCACAACCGCGCCGCCGACCGTCTGGCGAACCAAGCACTGGATGCCGCGGAAGCGGGCCTCGCTATGCCCCCAGCGCCCGCACCCCACGCTGCCTCGGCGCGACTTGCAAACACCGCTCCGGGCGAACCTCTGCACACCTCCGCGACGTTTCAGAGTGGGGTGCTCAGGCCGCACGAACGGCTTCCTCTCTTCGACGGCGAGAAAGTGGAGTTGGAAATTCGCCGCAAGAAATGAACTGCCTCGCGAGACTGGCCGACCAAGATGGCTGGGTTACGCAGGCTGCGGAAAAACTCTTCCCTGCTGTCATTCTGAGCGAAGCGAAGAATCTCGCTCTGTGCATTTTCATGGCAATGCGAGATTCTTCGTCGGTCGCCGTGGCGACCTCCTCAGAATGACAGTCCCGGCGGGTTTCCCCGCAGCCTGTACGGCGCCGCGCGGGATCTCCTGTATAATGTCACTGCACGCGGGCGCGGCCTGTAGTTTCCGCGCTCTGGGCGGCCAGCGGGCACTCCGCAGCGCGGAATTCGCGAGAGAAATCCAAAGAGGCACAATTCTATGGCACAGCGAATGGTGAAATGCGTGATGCTCAAGAAGGAACTTCCGGGCCTGGATGAGCCACCCTGGACCGGGGAGCTCGGGCAGCGCATTTACGATAACGTCTCCCAGCAAGCGTGGAACTTGTGGCTTGACCACTTACGGATGCTGATCAACGAATATCGCCTGGTGCCTTCCACGAAGGAAGCTCAGGATTTCATCGCCCATCAAATGGAGCAATTCTTTTTCGGCGCAGGCACAGCACACCCGCCCCAGTTTATCCCGCCCCAGTGAAAGCCCTGAGCCCCGCTGGCCACGCGGCGGATCGAACCAATGACGGGGTTCTCTCGCAGGATGGATTCCTGTTCCCAGCCCGGGACTTGCCGTGGTAACGGCGCTCTTGCCCAGCCCAGTGATTCTTGATTTTTGTCCATCCCCCTCTGTAACATGCTACCCTCTCAGGGAAGGCTCTTTGCAGTGGGCCATGGTGCGCGGCCGGGGCAGGTGCGACGGGCTCGCAGGTAAAAACCTTCCGAGGCATTGGACTTCAACCTGGTTTCGGATTCATAGGGGTTATATGCGATCCTGGGCATCACCACTCCTCAGGTTTCTCGGACTTAGTGCTGGCTTGCTGACCTGCGTTGTGGCGCTTCAGGCAGCGCCTGCGGCGGGCGGGGCTGCAGTTTTCAAGCAGAAGTGCTCAATGTGCCATGGCGCCGACGGCAAGGGGTTTGCCGCCATCAAGACTCCGGATTTCACCGACCCGAAATGGCAAGCCTCCCTCAAGGACAACGGGATAGGGGAGGCGATCAAGAACGGCAAGAAGGGGACGACTATGCCCGCCTTCGGGGATAAGCTGAAGGATGAGGAGATCCAGGCGCTGGTGGGCTATATTCGTTCCTTCGGCAGCAGGAAGAAGTAGCCGCGCCTTTCCGCACTGCGGCAGGGGAGTTCCGCGGCTGTGGCGGAACGGTCACGGGTACGAAATCGCCACTTGCCAACCTGGCCGGATCGGGGTAGCATCGGCTGCAAAACCAATTTGGGAGGTCGGGATAAGCCTAAGAATTGGACGCTTCCTCGGAATGCATCGTAGAGCTTCGAAACGTTTGTAAGCGTTACGGGGAGCACGCCGCCCTGGAAGACTTTACGCTCGCCGTGCGGCGGGGCGAATTCCTGACGCTTCTGGGCCCCAGCGGTAGTGGCAAGACCACTTTGCTGCGCCTGGTGGCCGGCTTCGAGTTACCGCAGGGGGGGCAAGTCCTGATCAATGGGCACGACGCTTTCCTCCTCCCTCCTTACCATCGCAACGTCAACACGGTCTTTCAGCACTACGCCCTCTTTCCGCACTTGACAGTCTTCCGTAACGTGGCCTTCGGGCTGGAGCAGAAGAAGTTGCCCCGGGCGGAGATTCAACGCCACGTGCGAGCCATACTGGAGATGGTGGAGTTACCCGGCAAGGAGGATCGGTATCCCCAGCAATTGAGCGGCGGCGAGATGCAGCGCGTAGCGCTGGCGCGGGCCCTGGTTCTGGAACCGGCGGTGCTGCTTCTGGACGAGCCGCTCGGTGCGCTCGACCAAAAGCTTCGGCAACAAATGCAGGTGGAGTTGAAACGGCTGCGCGAGCGCCTGGGGATCACCTTCATTTTCGTGACGCACGACCAGGAAGAAGCCCTGGTGATGTCGGACCGCGTCGCCGTGATCAACCACGGGCGCCTCGAACAAGTGGGGACGGGTGAAGAAATCTATGAACGCCCGCGGACGCATTTCGTGGCGGAGTTCATGGGGGTCGAGAATTTCTTCGAGGTCAGCTGCGTCGCTCACACTCCGGAGGGGACGCGCTTCGAGACAGCCGGCGGTCATGCTTTGTGGGCTTCGAACTCCGTGGACCTGCCGGAGCGTTCCCACGCCACGCTCGCCGTGCGGCCCGAGTGTGTGCGGCTGACGCGTGGTCTTCCCCGGGAGAATGGGAGCCGGCTCAACGTGCTGAAGGGTGAACTCGTCGACTCCATCTACGAGGGAGGCAGACGCCGTTGGGCGGTGCGCATTGCCAATGGCCAGCGGGTGGTCGTGCGGGATACCAATTCCGCCCGGGACACGCGGCCCAACGGCGACGCAAGCGGACCGAGGGTTTACCTCTCCTGGGATTCCGCCAAGAGCCTGGTCTATCCGCACAACGGTGCGGAACCCCATTGACTCGCTTTCGCATGAAAGAAGACTCTAACCCCACCCCACCCAGGTCCATGTTTTCCTAGCGCGGCGGCGTGAACGCTGGCGCCAGAGCGAATACAAACCAGCCCTCGCGCCAAACCATGGGCTGCCACGTGCGCCGGCGGCAACAGATCTGTAACCAAATATGTGTTGAGGCCATCTCTTAAATAGGGCTCAACAGGCTGCGGAGAAACCCGTCGGGACTGTCATTCTGAGCATGGATAGCCGAAGGGCAGGCTATCCGTGATGTCAGAAACGGGAGCCACAGGGTAAGGCCGAAGGGTAGGTTTTTCGCGCCCTGCAAGGGCACAAGATAGTAGCCGGGGGCAACGCCCCCGGAAAGCGCCATGCTCGTTCCCCCGACCCTGGAGGGGTCGCATGACCCAGAGCCGCAGGAGGCGGGACCGGCGTGACGCCACCCGGATTCGACCCTTTCAGGGTCGGGCCTTGTCGGGGGCGCGTTTTCCGGGGGCGTTGCCCCCGGCTACTCTATCGATCCCCTGCGGGGATCGATGGACAGCGCCGAAGAAGCTCTGGGGGCCTTAAGGGCAGGAAAACACATTCGCCGCCCTAGGCCTAGGTTGGTCAAGGAAAGCAAGTAACTCATTGAGTTTCTGCAAGACGCGCACTGGACGACGACGCAAAACCTCCGGCGGCGCGCCCGGCAAGTTTTCGCGAGAATTCATCCGGCGGGTGAAGTTCGATAAATCCCATGACCGGGAGGGAATCGTGACTGCGGAAAAGGTAGTTAAGACTGATGCCGAGTGGAAGGATCTCCTCACTCCGGAGCAGTATGAAGTGACGCGCCAGAAGGGGACCGAGCGCGCCTTCTCCGGCCAATACTGGAACTTGCACGAGGAGGGAGTGTTCCGTTGCGTCTGCTGCGGCACCGCCCTCTTTAGTTCCCAAACCAAGTTCGATTCCGGCACGGGCTGGCCGAGCTTCTGGGAACCGGCAGCCGACGAGAACGTCTACCGCGAAACCGACCGGAGTCACGGCATGGAGCGCACGGAAGTCCGCTGTGCCCGGTGCGAAGCGCACCTCGGCCACGTGTTTGAAGGCGGCCCGCCACCCACCCATCTTCGTTTCTGCATCAATTCCGCTGCGCTCAAGTTTGTGAAGAGTGAATGAGCAGGCGACGGAGCTTTGATTCCCACCCAGGCGTCGTTGTGTAACGACGCTTCCACCTTCGAGCCGGGAATGCCGGAGCCGTGCGGAGGCAGCAGATCCCTCACCCGCCCGCCGCCGGCCGACATGCAGCGGCCGCCCACGGATTAATCTGGTGCCCTGATGGCGGCGAGTTGCTTCTCTAGAGCGGCGAGCGCACTTTCGAGCATCGCGAGATGGCGGGGGTTCTGGCTAGCCTGGATTTGTTGCAGCACGTGGGTGCGCGCGAGCAGCAGCGTTTCCCTCTTCCGTAGCGTTGCAGTCATCTCGGGCGTGACGGAATGCTTGGCAGGTTTCGTCGCGTCGGACCGCGCGGATTCGATCTGCGACTCAACCGATTTGCTTTCCCAGCCTCTGGCCATGTCCTTCCCGGTCAATAGACTACTCGTTTCTATGCCGTCCGGCAATCTGTAAGCGGACCCGGCTTTCGTAGAGGCCGCCTTTAGCAGGTAAGTCTTTCAATCCATGATGCCGCCCTGAAGGGCGCCGCTGCGAAAAGCAGCCGCAGAAGCGGCCCTTCTTACTTTGGAGGTCTCTCGCCCCCACCCAGGCTGCGCCGCGCCGTGGCACGGCCCCTGCTTCTCCGCCGTTGCAATTGCCCCTCGGTTCATCTATCGTCATGCGCGTGTGTCGGTGATGGTTTCCTTCTCCGGGAGGGGGCAAACGCGAGGGGCAGGGATCGTCCGTGGCAGCGAATCGACTTCAAGTGGTGGGGGCAAACATGAAAGACCTGATTCGAATCTTCTGGGCAGGGTGCATTATGCTCATGCTGCTCGGCGTTAACGCTGCGCAAGGTCAAACCTACAACCTGATGCCGCAGCCGGCGCAACTCACGCCGGGCTGGGGGCGCCTCGCGATCGACGGCAGTTTTCGAGTTGCGCTCGAAGGATACCAGGAGCCGCGTCTGGAGGCTGCGGCGGCGCGCCTTATTCGGCGACTCGCCAAACAGACCGGCATTCCCTTAAGCTACGGGCTCGGGACGGATCCCGGCATAGCGACGCTCGTGCTCCATTGCGATCACGTAGGGGAGCAAGTCCAGTCCATCAAAGAAGATGAGTCCTACCAACTCGAAGTCGTGTCGCGACAGGCTCGCCTTACGGCGCCTACTCCGGTGGGCGTGCTGCGAGGAATCGAGACCTTTCTGCAGCTCGTCACTCTCGATGCGCAGGGATTCGGTGCGCCGGGCGTGCGCATCGAGGACCACCCGCGGTTCTCCTGGCGTGGCTTGGTCATTGACGTGGCCCGCCATTGGATGCCCGAGGACGTTCTGAAGCGCAACCTTAATGCCATGGCCGCCGTGAAGCTCAATGTGCTGCACCTTCACCTCACGGACGATCAGGGCTTCCGAGTCGAAAGCAAGGAATACCCCAAACTTCAGGAGATGGGCTCGGACGGCCACTATTACACCCAGGCCCAAATTACCGATCTGGTCGCCTACGCGCGTGACCGGGGCATTCGCATCGTCCCGGAAATCGAGATGCCCGGCCACTCCACGAGTTGGTACGTGGGGTACCCCGAACTCTCCAGCGGCCCCGGGCCGTTTCAAATCGAACGCCATTGGGGCATCTTCGATCCCGCCCTGGATCCGACGCGCCCGGAGATCTACACCTTCCTCGACGGTCTGATCGGCGAGATCGCTGCGCTCTTTCCCGATGAGTACCTCCACGTGGGCGGTGACGAGGTCAACGGGAAGCAGTGGGATAGGAATCCGCAAATCCAGGCTTTCAAGAAAGCGCACGGGCTCAAAGACAACACTGACCTGCAGCTTTACTTCGAACAACAGCTTCTGCCCATTGTCCAGAAGCACGGCAAGAAAATGATTGGATGGGACGAGATCTTTCGTCCCGATCTTCCCAAGGATGTTGTGGTGCACTCTTGGCGCGGGCCGGAGTCTCTGGCCCAGACGGCACGGCTGGGTTACATGAGTATCCTCTCCAACGGCTATTACCTCGACTTCGCCCTGCCGCCTGCGGCCTATTACCGGGTCGATCCCCTGGGCGGCGCCGCCCAAAGCCTCACGCCCGAGCAGGCGTCGCGCATCCTGGGCGGGGAGGCCTGCATGTGGAGCGAACTCGTATCAACGGAAAACGTTGACTCCCGCATCTGGCCCTCGACCGCCGCCATCGCGGAAAGGTTCTGGTCTCCGCAGGACGTGCAGGACGTGGGTTCCATGTATCGAAGGCTCGATGTAGTCAGCCGCGAACTGGACTGGGTGGGGGTGACGCACCTCTCCAGCTACCCGTTGATGCTCACTCGTCTGGCCGGGGTGCGCTCCCCGGAGGTGCTCGAAACGCTGGCTGACGTCGTGGAGCCTGTCAAACATTATAACCGCCAGGACGCGCGCGAATACACCAGCTTCACCCCCCTGAATCGCCTGGTTGACGCCGCGCGCCCGGAGAGTGTAAAGGCGCGGCTCTTCTCCGAACTGGTGGATCACTTGGGCGCGAATAGGGACGCGGTGCGCAAGCAACTGCTCGCTTGGCGCGATAGCCGTGAGGCGCTGCTTCCCCTCTTGCAGCAGTCCGCGCTGCTGGAGGAAGCCCTGCCTCTGGTGGAAGACCTTTCCGCAGTGGCGCAAGCCGGGCTCCAGGCGTTGGACTACCTCGACGCCGGCAAGCCTGCCCCGCCGTCCTGGGTCAAGGATCAGCTCACGGTGCTGGGCTTGGCGGCCAAGCCCCGCGCGGAAGTCATGCTGATGATCGTGCCGCCGGTTCGCAAGCTTGTGGAGGCCGCCGGGAAGGGGTCGTTTTAGGCGCTGGGGCGGGCTGTGAGTAAAAGAGACGAGGTGAAATGAGCGAGATGCGTCTTACCCGATGGACCAAGGCGATTTGTCTTGCGGTGTTTGTGTGCGCTGCTTTCGTAATTCAGGCGGGGTGTCAGGAGGGAAACGAAATTCCCCTGTGGCCCCAGGAAGCTCCGGGGGCCAAAGGCAATGAGCCGATTGACCGTCCTACGATTCTCCTCTCTTTGCCTTCGGCCGAAAAGCCCACACCCGCGGTCGTCGTCTGTCCCGGAGGTGGCTATACGGTGCTGGCCATGGATCACGAAGGCCGGCAGGTGGCGGAATGGTTGAACAATCTGGGGATTGCCGCTTTCGTCCTGAAGTATCGCCTCGCGCCGCGCTATCACTATCCCGCGCCGCTGCTCGACGCGCAGCGCGCCCTGCGCTACGTTCGGGCCAACGCGAAACTCTACAACCTGAATCCGCACGAGGTCGGCATTATGGGTTTTTCGGCGGGCGGGCACCTGGCCGCTCTGGCGGCGACGCACTTTGACGAAGGCAAACCTTCCGCCGCCGATGCCATCGACCGCGAGAGTTCGCGCCCGGACTTCCTGGTGCTGGGGTATCCGGTGATTTCCTGCACCGCTCCCTTTTTGCACGCCTGGTCGTGCAAGCAATTGCTGGGAGATCATCCCGATCCCAAGTTGGCTGATCTGGTCTCGAACGAGAAGCAGGTGACGCCGAAAACTCCGCCCACGTTTCTGTTCCACACCAACGACGATGACGGAGTCTCGCCCGAAAACAGCGTCGCCTTTTACCTGGCTCTGCGCAAGGCGGGTGTTCCGGCGGAACTTCACATCTACGAACACGGTGCACATGGTGTGGGCCTCGCACCTCAAGACCCCGTGTTGTCGTCATGGCCCAAGCGTTTGGAGGATTGGTTCCGCGTGCGCGGGCTGCTCCCGAAAAATGTAGTGCCCGAAGACGCCATCCGGAAGCCTTGAGGCGGCGCTAGCCCCAATGCTGTTCACTTAAGGGGTTTCGGCTTTTCAATTTGCTCCTGGGTGACCCCCTCACCCGTCCCGCCCCGGCTGGTCAAAGCGCCGGTTGCGGTCCACCCTCTCCCCCAAGGGGGCGAGGGCAGAAAAATCAAATCAACGCTCCCCTCGCCTCCTTGGGAGAGAATGGTCGGCGCGAGGGAGATGTCTTGATTTGGCGGCAATCAGCTTTGTGCAGAAATTCGGGAAATGACCCTGCGGAGTGCTTCGGCGAAAATCCCGGGGGCGGGCAAAAGGCTCAGGACGAGGAAGCCTTCGGTGGGAAAATCATAGAAGTGGCCCGGATGCACGATCACACCTTCCTGGGTGAGTAATTCCACCGCCCAATCCTCGTCGTTGCGCGTGGAGGGGACGCGCAGGATGGTGTACCAACCACCTTCCACTTCGAGCCTGCTCACGGGCAATCCGCGCGTAAGCAGTTCATCGAGCTTCCGCAGATTCGCCTTCACCCGTTCCAGAATTTGCGGTTGGATCTTGTGCCGATGGGCGAGCCAGCGGGGCGTGGCGAGCGCCGCGGGGGCGCTGACGGAAAGGTAAGTGTCCGCGATCACCTCCAGGCGCGCTTGCGCGTCGCTGCGAAGTTCGCGCGGCCCATTCACCACAATCCAGGCCAGCTTCATCTGCGGCAGAGCCGAGATCTTCGAGAGCCCGCTGAGCGTAAACGTCAGCGCGTCGGAGGCCTGAGCGTGGCTCATGACCCGGTCCGGGTCCGCCGCGAAGGCATAGTCCGCGAAGACTTCGTCGGCGATGACGGCCGCTTGCGAGCGGCAAGCGAGTTCAACCAACCGCAGCAACTCGCCCTTTTTGACGTAGGAGCCTGTGGGATTGTTAGGGTGCACGATCAGCACGGCGCGCGTGCGGGATTCCCATCGCGAACTGAGCGCTTCAAGATCCCCCTGCCAGCCCTCGTCGTAAACCAGCGGGTAAGGCCGCACTTCGACATCGTTCAGCCCGCCCAGGAAATCGAAAAGTGGATAGCTCGGCTGCGGCGCCAGGATGCTGTCGCCGGGGTCCGCCAAAAGCCGGAACACGAACGAGTAAGCTTCGCTGGTGCTGGTGGTCAGGAAGATCTGGTCGGGGTGGATCTCGACTCCGCGCTCGGCGTAATACTGTGCCACTGCTTCCCGCGCCATGAGCAGGCCGCGCGGATCAGGCTCGTAGGTGAGGGCGCGGGGGTTGGGGAGGGCCGCAAGAATCTCTTCCGCATCGATCGTGAAGCCGCAGCGCGTGGGATTTGACTCCGTCAGGTCCAGAAGCGGCAGGCCACGCTCGCGGCGCTGGCGCACAAGTTCAGAAAGGCGATTGGGGGTAAGCGACCAGCCCGTGCGGGATGCGAACATGCGTTGAATCCCCATGCGTGCCCGGAGATGAATCGTGCTTGCTTGCCCCGTGCGCTACGCAACCGACTTGAGAACCTTCAGCAAACCTTCCAGTGACTCGCGCGAGCTTTCGAGGGAATTTCCATCCGGCCGGCGGTAATGTGTCTCAAGTGAGATCGTCCCCCGGTATTCATCCCGGAGCAAAGCCTGGAACTGCCCGCGAAAGTCCACATCGCCGCTGCCCACCGGCAGCCAGCGTGTTTTGCCGGTGCTGGGATCACGCTTCGCATCCTTCACATGCAGGTGGGGGAAAAGGCCGCGCACGTGTTTGTACCCATCGGGGTAAGGGATTTCATCCAACACCACGGCGTTGGCCGGATCCCACATGGCGCGCAGGGCTGGCGAGTTGATGTCGCGAACGAGGCGCCCCAGCTCTTTGCCCGTGCCGATGTTGCACGCAGGTTCGTTCTCGAGCAGCAGCGTCATCTTACTCTGGGCCGCCACGGCTGCGGCTTTCGCCAGGCGCTCGCGCACATGCGGGTACGCTTTCTCGGGGTCCTCAACCCGCCAGTAGCTGAAGATGCGAATCTTCTGGGTGCCGAAGAGGCGCGCGATCTGGAAGGATTTCTCGAGGAGATCCTCCGTGTCCTGGTCCGTGAAGGTGGCCATAAACGTATCGCGCTTCTCGGAAGGCTGGGCGGGCATTTCCGGCAGATTGTACTTGAAGAGGGGCGACGCGATCTCCGCGACCTGCGCGTGGTGCTTCTCGATGATTTGTTTGGCGCGCTCCAGATCGGAGGGGGAGAGTGTCATGATGTTCCTGCCCCAGAGCTCGCGCAATTCACAGTAAGATAGTGAGTAGCTGGCAATAAAGTCGAGCGCCTTATCGAGGTCCTGGGTTATTTCATCCGTGATGACGCCCAATTTGGACGACAGGGAATCCTTTCCAGGTTCCGCTGCGCCGAGTGTCGCGCTGGCGCCGAGCGCCCCCAGCGCCAGGCAGAAGTTCCTGCGAGTCCAGTGTTCTTCCATCGTAAGCCCCCAATCAGGTCTGCGATTTCGCACGTGAAGAAGAAATCCCTCACGCGCGCCCCTTCCGGGCTGGCAAGCGCCGCGGCAGGCCGGCGTCATCATAACAACGACCGGCTCGAGGCTCAATAACTGATGTTGTTGTGATCCTGGGAGTGGCAGCGCAGCGTGCACGAGCCCTGGAAGGTGGTTGATCCGGGCGCCGGCGTGAGGTCCGTCCAGATGGGCCCAACCCCGGTGCTGCTGGGCACGACGATATTGAGATCGAAATTCACCAGGCTGCCATTGCGCGTGGCCGTCCCATTCGGCACGCCGTGAGGATCGTGGCAGGTGGCGCAGGAAGCAATCTGCATATGCGTCCAGTGCTGCTTGAAGCTGTCGTTATTTCGCAGGCTCTGCTCGCTGTGGCACTTGAAGCAGAGGGCATAATTGGAGGACGCGTAGGGAATGTTGGGCGTGTTCCCCGGAATGCCCGCCGCGCTCTCGATGACATAGCTTCGTTCCAGGATGTGGTTGACGTTGGAGCCGTGCGGGCCGGCGGGATCCGTGTAGGTGCTGCCCAAGTTGCGCCCGGTATCATTCGAGTGGCAATCCACACAGTATATCTGGGCCGATCCGGACAGGGTGCGGCCCGAGAGGGGGGCGCCATTTCCATCCGCGGGGGAGGAGAGCAGGCTGGGAACGGCTCCGCCGGGGCCCCAGCTCAGACCGCGGGCGCGGGTCACGGGATGCCAAGAGGCTCCGGAGGAAAATGCCAGGCGCAAGTCGCTCGAGGGGCTTTGCCGGGTTGGCAAGGGGCCGTAGGTCTGATAGCCCGGCAATTGCGGCCTGTTGAGATTGTAGCTGTGGCACTTGAAGCAGGTCTCGTACTCGTACAGGGCGTCGCCGCTGCCACGGCGAGCATCGCGCGGAGAGCCATCCGCGGCAATTCCACTTACCCCCAGGAGCGCGGCGGAGAGTTGTGGCGGCGTGGGTGGAGTCGAGTCGCCATGCGCCGCATGCGGGTTGTGGCAGTCGTCGCAGGCCGCGTGGCGGGTCTGAATACTTCCCGGCGCTTCCGCGGGGTCGTGGCCAGCCTGAAGCCCGAGCGAGGGGTGGACGTATATCTTGCGCGCAAATTCCGACTTCATATCGGGAAGTTGCGTCAACTGGTTCCCATCATGACACTGGAAGCAGATCTGATCGGTTTCCCCTTTCAGTAACTGGCTGGCTTCGTGGGCCGTATGGGGACGATGGCAGGCCTCACAGCCGTTGGTCGTGGTCGTGGTGTAACCGGTGTGCGCACCCAACCAGGTGATTCCACCATTCGTCTGGGTGTTGTAGCGGTTTGCCGCGGTCTTATGGCTGGAAGGCAGGCCCTGGGCACCGCCCCAACTCCACAGGTTCGCCCCTGTCCCGCCTTTCAGCTCGTGGCAGGAGGTGCAGATGGCCGCGCCCGAATTGTTCTTCACCAGGAAACGGTTCTCGACCGGGTCGATCGATTCGCTGTGGGGGTCATGGCAGGTCGTGCATTGCAGCAAGCCCTTCCCGTCCAGGCGGACAGGATCGCCGTGCTGCGGGAGAGACTCGCCAAAGTTTGCTGGTCCAGCCCATTGTGGTTGTAGCTGAAATCGCCGTTGAGGATCAAGTGATCGATGGCGCGGAAGTTCGCGCTGGTGTTGAGGGTCGAGGAGTTCGAGCTTTCCGTGAGCGCGTTGAAAGGAAGGTTGATGGGAGGCCCCCCCGACGGGACGTCTCCACGGGTTATTGGCTTCAGACGACGATTTGTCGCTTACCAGCTTATGAAGCTTTGGTGCGGACTAATCTCGAGTTCCAGCGTGCAAAATCGAGTCCCGGCGAGCTGCTTTACGGAATCAGCTTTTGCGTTGTGGAAATTAGCTCAGATTGAGTGGTTTCGCTACAAGAGGAGGGCAGGGCTTGCCGACTAATCTTCCATGTATCAAGAAATTTAGCGACTTGCTGCCCTTTCGCAAGACAAAAACTGCCTGAGTATGGCGACGATGTTGCTGTAGGTCTCTGACTAGGGTCTGGATGTGACATTATGGCCGGTTGTGTGATCAGAACTCGCACCCGGGCGGTTGTCAAATTCCTTCTCATTCTTCTGAAATTGTGGGAGTACTTTTATGACGAAACGCAACCGGAAATGCAGAATCTGGGCTTGGCTGCTTGTGGCCTCTGCGACGCTGGTCTCCGGCGTCACCCTTTTTGCCCAGACGCAACCCGCAGCTACAGCATCCTCCTCCGTCTCCTGGCGCGCACCGGCCGAAGCGAAGGCCGCGGCACAGAGCGCGCAAGCGCAACCAGCGGCGAGGGGGGACGGAGACTACGTCGGGACAGAAACTTGCGTGGGCTGTCACAAGGATCAGGAGAGGCGTTTCAAGAACACGGTCATGGGGAAGATCTACGCCCATCCCCGGACTGAAATAGAAAAGCTTGGTTGTGAATCCTGTCACGGGCCCGGCAAAGCTCACGTCGCGGCTGGTGGCGGCAAGGACACCATCCCCCTCCGCTTCGGCAAGGATTCCAACAACTCGATCGCAGAGCAAAATGCCGCTTGCTTAGCGTGCCATTCACGCGGCAACCGGCTGTTTTGGAAGGCCAGCCCGCACGAATCACGCGGGATGGCCTGTGTGGACTGCCACCAAGTCAAGCAGGACCTGCAGGTCTCGCTCTCGTCCGACACCCGTTTCAACGCCCCGCTGAGCGAGAATAGGGGGGTCAAGAAGTCGCAGCCGGAACTCTGTCTGCAGTGTCACCAGATGCGCAGAGCACAGTTGCAGCGCTCCTCGCACATGCCGTATCGCGAAGGCAAGGTGACGTGCACAAGCTGTCACAACCCGCACGGCACTCCCAACCCGAAGCAGCTGATTCAGAGCACGGTCAACGAGAACTGCCTGACCTGCCATACCGAGCGCCGTGGTCCTTTCCTGTGGGAGCACCCGCCGGTGATGGAAAACTGCGCCAATTGCCATGAGGCGCACGGCACCAACAACCCGCAGTTGCTCAAGGTGCGCATGCCTCGGGTTTGCGATACCTGTCACGTCACCAGTCGTCACCCAACTACCCCGACAATTCTCAACTCTGTTCGGGATTTCAACCGGGGTTGCACGAACTGCCATTCCGCGATCCACGGATCGAACCATCCCTCCGGGAACATGTTCCTGCGCTAGGAAGGAGAGAGCAATGAAACTGATGAGACAGCCTACGATACTGGTACTGCTCGCGCTGCTGCTCGTCCCGAGTCTGCTGTTCGGCCAGGAAGCGCCTGCGCAACAGGAACAGCCCGCAACGCATGGGAGCGTCGAGTTTGGAGTTCGGCATATCTGGGGCGATGAGTATGGGCGCCCGGACCTTCCGTTTGCCCCTGACGTGATCACTTCGAAATTCAACGAATATGGCGACCGCCGGAGCGGCTTTTTCATCCGTAGGTTCAACCTGAATTCTGACAACATCCTCGGCTCGAAGAACTACTTAAACCTGCAGTCGCAGAGCACCTTGTACAAGAACCAGAGCTATCTGGCCACCTTCGGCCAATACGGCAAATTCAAGATCCAGTTCCGCTACGACGAGATACCGCACATATATACTAATACCGCTCGCACGCTCTTCACCGAAACCAGCCCGGGCGTATTTACCGTACCTGTTGCCCTGAAGAGCAGCCTGCAGGCCCAATCGTTAATCACCGGGCCGGCCAAGACTCTGCCGAGTTTTATGGTTACTCAGGTGGTGTGCGGTTCAGTAATACCCCCGGCAACGCAGCCACCGTCCTGTAGCGAGCAGTTCACTACTCCATCGATCTTGCGCAAGGCCGGAACCGGGACGGTCAGCTATTACGTCACCCCGAACTGGATTATCTCCGGCTTGTTCTCGCGGGAGAACGAGGTTGGCCACCGGCCGATTGGGGCGATCCTTAACTCCAGCCCGAGCGCAAGTGCTACCGGCGGCGCTGGCGCCGAGCTGCCCGAACCTATCGACTACTTCAACAACACGGTCAAGGTGGGCACCGAGTACGGCAAGAAGGACTGGGGCGTGCAGCTCGGTTATCTGGGATCGTTCTTCGAGAACAACATCGGTGAGCTGGTGTTTGACAACCCGTTCCGCGCCACCCTCGAGGACGCAAACGACCCTCTTACCGGGCGCATAGACCTGTATCCCAATAACCACGCGAACTACTTAAACCTTGCGGGTGCGGCCGACCTGAGCAAGTATGTGCGCTTCATGGCCAGCCTCAACCCGGGCTGGCTGAGCCAAAATGACCCCTTCCTGCCCTATACCACCAACAGTGCGATCAATACCTGTGGCAACGGCTCGCAGCCCTGTTCATCGCTTGGGGTACTGCCGGCTACGAGTCTGAACGGCAGCAAGCAAACTCTGGCCATGAACTATACGTTCGTCACCTTACCCTGGAAGAAAATCCAGGTGAAGGGTGCCTACCGCCAATACGACTATAACAACAACACAGCAGTGCACAACTTCACGCCTGCGCAGGGTGACGTTGGGATCCCCGACATTACCATCCCCACGGAAAACAAACCCTTCGGCTACAACAAGAAAAACGTCGAACTAACCGGCAACTTATTCTTCGGCAAGAGAAGCTCCCTAAAGGCCGGTTACGAAGGTGAATGGTTCGACCGTTCGCATCGCGACGTGGAGCAATCGGTCGAGCACTCGTTCATTACTGATCTCGACCTGAGCCCACGCAAGGACCTGAACTTCCGGTTTGCCTACCGCCACTCGGACCGGACACCCGGTAGATACCAGGACGAGGAAGCCAGCGACCCCACGACGGGTCTCCCGGTCGACTGCACCTCCGTTAGCGTGGTTTTCACTGCCGAGCAGCGTTGTCTGTCGTACTCCACCGAGGCTGCCAGGCTGCTGGACCGTGGCGATGCCTCGGTGGAGTACGACATCAAGAAGTTCAGCTTCGACGGGGGCTTCCAGACGATCCAAGTCAACAACAACCGGCCCGGCGGCACCAATAGCCCCACACCACTTAACTTCCTCACGGGCGCCGCGGCGACCACGGCACCCTACTACCTCTATGGGGCGTTGAAGGATCTCTCCTACATCTACACCTTCGATGCGAACTACACGCTTTCGCCGGACGTGTCACTGTTTGCCGAATATACGCACGAGAGGTATTACAAGAGAATGATCTCGCGGAGCCGCACGCCGCCCGCTTCGGGTACGCAGACAATTCTGAATTGCGTGGTGTCGGGCTTGCTGGGGGGCTGCGACACCGCCAATAATGACTGGGAAAGCACGTACCACGACATCTTTGATACCTACGCCGCGGGCGTGGATCTGTATCTTGGGAAGAAGGTCTACCTGACGACGTACTACTCTCTGGCGGCAGGTAAGGGCAATGTCTTTTCGAGCGCGCTTGGCGATCCGACCATCACTACCGGCCCCAACAGGTTCGTCCTTGCCGGCACCAGCGCAGCCCAGAACTACCCGGAGACGACCACCCGAATTCACGAACTCGGGGTCGTCTTCAAGTACAAGCTCTCGAAGAACATCATGCCGAAGTTGGAGTACCGTTACCAGCAGTTCGATAACAGGGACTACCAGACTTCGGCCATGACTCCATACATGGGTTGCATAGGCACGACAGCAGCACCGGTTACGGGCTGTCCCAGTGCGACTGCGAACGTTGGAATACCGCAGCCCAGCCCCTTCTATCCGGGTTTCGTCGTCGGCGATACCTCGGCGGCCAGGTACATCTTCATGGGCGTGGATCAGCCTTCGTACCGGGTCCACGTCTTGACGGCCACAGTCCAATACGACTTCTAGGCTGCTGGTCTCCGGGCAGGGGATCGGCCATCCCCTCTCCGGATTCCGCGCTTCCGAATCTGCCAGGACCGGCGCGACTTTGCGGCCCTGGAAGCACGCCGGATGCAGGCCGCCAAGCTGTTTGAGCAGGGCCAGCCCCAAGCCGAGATCGTTCGGCCTTTCGGCGTCAGCCGGCCCACCGCCCATCGTTGATATCAAGCCTGCTGTCGTGGGGGAGCGGCCGGACTGAGGGGTGTCGGTCGGGCCGGACGAAAGCGCGGCTCTCCGCTGCTGGCCGACTAGGGAATCAAGAGAGGGGGGAGATTTAGTTTAGTTGTTCAGAAGTGGTCATGGCGCACAAGTGTCAGCAGGGAGGCAGGTTGGAGGCGCGAAGCAGACCAAGCAAGTCACCGGGAACGGTCAAAGCGAGCCGCGATGCCCCCAAAAGAGGCCCTGGCGATTTAAGTTTGACTCGATAAGGCAACCGCGTACGGTTTTACGGGAAGGTGAAGTTGAAATCGGAAATTCCGGTCAACACATTGCCATCGCCATCAAAGGCGTAGACCTGCTGCCCGGCGCCGTCCGCGACCCACAGCCGGTCCTTGCCATCCACCGTGATCCCCAAGGGAACGCGCACCCTGACCTGCGGGCTTGACCCAATGAACGTGACTTTCTTATTGTCGCGGTCGAGAACGAACACAATTCCTTGCCCAGTGTCGGTGACGTAGATACGATTGTGAGAATCCACCGCGACACCGAAAGGCTTTACAAAGCTGGGCCTGAAGTTCTTGATCTCAATGCCCGCAACGCGATCGAGGAAGCTGGCCTTCTTGATGGGTTCCACATCCGCAGCGCCGCATATCGACTGGATAAATTTGATGCGCGGTTGTGCGGGAGGCAGCGGCCAGACCAAATTGAGATTGGGGGCGGGCCCTGCTTTTTTCCGCTTGCCCAAGCCGCAAGAGGCACGAGCAGCAGGACGAGCGCCAAGCCCACCCACCCGCCTTTCCTCAGAATTTGCGAGGTCTTCACTTTCATAATCTTGCTCCCTACTTGTGACACTCCGCGCACAGATCGATCTGGCTGGCGACTCCCGTCGGCATCAAATTGGGAAGCGCGGATGTGTGCGGGTCGTGGCAGCTCAAGCAATTCAGGGGCGTATCCTTTTTTCGGGGGTCCTTGCCCGTCAGAGGATGACCCATGATGGGGTGGCCTGAGGTGCCCGAGGGATCCAGGCCTAGCTTGGGCGCTTGGCTATACTCGTCGAGACTGATTACTTGGCGACCTAACACGGCCACGAGTTTCGTTTCCGAATTCACTTTCACATTGGGCTGGCCCACCCCATGGCAGCTCAGACACAGGGTGTTCACTTCGGCACGGATTTGGGCCTTGTAGGCGCCCGTATGGGGGTCATGACAGATCAAACACTGCCCGGCCTTGGCAGGCTTGTGCTGCACGGGATCCTTTTTGGCTTCGTGGCACATGGCACACAGGTCCCCACCTGCCGCCAGCAGCGTGATGGTTGTCTTGTTGTTCTCGGTAGCGGCTTGATGGCAGTTCTCGCACCCCATCCCAACGGCGGAGTGGACGAATTTCGCATTGTTTTTGGTAGGGTGGCACTTCAGACATGTTTCAGACTTAATATCCTTCGTCTCAATCAAAGGATGTTCGACCACGTCCTCAGCGAAAAGTCTCCCAACGCCTAACGCAAAAAGGGCCGATGCAACGAGCAGGCATGCCAAAGGCACAGCGCCCCCCCCCATCGACCGTCCTTTCAGTGAGCCTCTTGCCCCCATTTATTCCCCTGAAACGAATTACCGATGGCATTCTGCAACGTCGTCGCCAATGTGCTGACTATTTTGTCTGATAGCATACTTAGAAAGCGTTAGGTTTCTTTACTTTGCAAATACGTAAGACTGCTTGTCTGGATAACAGGCGTATTTGACATCACAATGCGTTAATTTCCGCAACAGGCTATTTCCTAATGCGTTTAGTCACTTAGAAACATTATTTCGCACCTACACCTCCCATAAAGACATGTTGTCACAATATGCTCCACCTCGCTGCGATGGGTACTTCCCGGGAGTGTGTTCTTGCCAATACCAGGGTGACGGGTGTACAATCATCTGTGAGGTTGACTAGTGCGGCGTTTGGCTTGTTTTCTGGTGGTGGTCGTCTTGTTGCAGCTTTCCGGGCTGAGGGCGGTGTGTGTGCCCCCTCCCGAACGGCCCCACCCTTGCTGCCCCATTGGCGAAAAGCCCACCCTTCCCAATCGTTCTTCCCTGCCGGATTGCTGCCTGATTTCTGTGTTGAATTACCAGGGTTCCATCTCTGAAGTCCAGAGCTCTGATCGTTACTCGGAATTGACCGCTGAACTTGGGAGGGTGTCCCTGCCCTGCCCCGTGCCATTGGAGGTTTCCGGAGCCCCGGCGCGGCAGGTTTCATTGCCCTCGGTTTCTCCCCCTTTGAGTCCGCTTCAACAATCCTGCCTGCTTCTGGTCTAGAACTCTCCCCCCGACCTTGAGGCGAGTATGTCGATCCCCGCGCGCGTGGGGAATCCGGCTATTGCCTTCATTCCCATCCGTCCATAACACGTTGGCCCGGTCATCGCTCATGGCCGGGATGGAGAGTTGATCATGCATCGGACGCGATCCTTCCTTATGGTGGTGTTCATCGGGTTATCCGCGCCTCTTGGTGCTTTCTCGCAGTCGGTCCCGGCGCCCACACGCACGGCAGCCGCGTCTCCTCTGAGCCTCGCTGAACTTGTCCAGGAGGCCACGGAGCGCAACCCGGAGATCCAAGCCGCGCGACACGCGGTCGAAGCCAAGCGGGCGCGAATCCCGCAAGCCGGCGCCTGGCCTGACCCCACGGTTTCACTGAGCTATGCCGGCAACGTGGTACCGCCGTTTACGGTCATGCGAGCGGATCCCTCGAGCGTGCGCCAGTTGATGGCGGAGCAGACGATCCCTTATCCGGGCAAGACGCACCTGCGCACGGAAATCGCCGCGCGCGAGGCCGATGCCGAAACACTTGCGTATGAAGCTGTCGGGCGGCGTGTAGCGGCCGAGGCCAAACAGGCTTACTTCGACCTCGCCTATGCTGACCAGAGCCTCGCGATCTTCGAGAGGGACCAGGCGCTCCTGGAGAGAGTTGAGCAGGTCACAGAGATCCGCTATTCCGTCGGCAAGGCGGCGCAACAGGACATTTTGCGGGCCCAACTGGAGCTATCGCGGCTCGCCGCACGCAGGACTCTGCTTGACCAGCAACGGCGCACCCTGGAGGCTCAAATCAACAGCCTGCGCAATCTCCCGATCGACTCGCCCCTCGGCGAAACGACGGAGGTCCGGCCCAGCGCGTTTGGCTACACGCAGGATCAACTGCAAGCTGCCGCCCAGGCAAACTACCCCGTGCTCAAGCAGCGCCGAACGGTCGTGGACCAAAACCGGCTGTCCATTGACCTGGCCCGTAAGGAAGTTCGTCCCGATTTCACCGTGGGCTACTCCTACATGCAGCGCGACGGCTTGCCTGACATGTACGGGATCACTTTCTCCACCTCCCTGCCCCTCTTCCGCCGCCGGAAGCAGGGCATGGCCATCGCCGAGGCGGCGGCCAACCTGGAATCTGCCCGCCAGATGGAAGCGAGCGAACTCACCCTGCTTCGCTACCAGGTGAAGCAGGACTTCCTGGAGGTTCAGGCTTCCGAACAACTCCTGAAAATCTACTCGCAGGGAATTGTCGCGCAGTCATCGCTCACTCTCGAATCCTCAATTTCCAGTTACGAAACGGGCGGCGTCGATTTCCTGAACGTGCTCAGCAACTTCCTGGCGGTAATCGATTCTGAACTCGACCAGCATGAGCAAGTCAGGAATCACGAAAAGGCGCTGGCGCGCCTGGAAGAAGTGACCGGATTAAATTTACTCCAGTAAGGAGACGTGCACGATGAGTCAAAGAAAAACCCGGACCATAGGTTCAATCTGTGCCGCCGTTCTGGCGGTTTTCGCGGCTACGATGGCGCTGGGAAGTGAACCCGGCTCGCGCCTCGGCTCCCAGCATCGCCGCCTCCCCGCACCCTTCCAGCCCGCGCAAAAGGCCGAAGCTGCGGACCAGGCGAAGCCCGCGGAGCCGAAGATTCTCTATTACCAGGATGCCATGAACCCCTCGTATCACTCGGACAAACCCGGGATCGCGCCGGACGGCATGAAACTCGTTCCGGTCTATGCCTCCGAGACGCCGGCCGCGGCGCTCCCACCGGGGGGTGTGGAGATCAGTTCCGTGCGCCAGCAAATGATGGGGGTCACGACGGCCAAGGCTGAATACCGCGCGCTCGACCAAACCATCCGGTCCGTCGGCCAGGTGGCGATGGACGAGACGCGCGTGTTGCACGTCCACGTGAGAACCAGTGGTTGGATCAAAAAGGTCTTCGTCGATTACACGTGGCAGCAAGTGAAGCAAGGTGATCCGCTGTTCACGTTTTACAGCCCTGACTTGCTGGCCACGGAACAGGAATACCTGCTGGCGCTACGTGCTCGCGACTCGTTAGCCAAGAGTTCTTTTCCGGAAATCGCCACGGCGGGCGCATCTCTTCTGGAAGCCGCGCGGCGGCGGCTGGAACTTTGGGATTTAAGCGAGGGGCAAATTCACGAGCTCGAAATCTCGGGCAAGCCGGCCCACGACATCACCATTTACGCTCCGGCCACGGGGTATGTCGTGGATCGCAAGGCATTCCCCAATCAATACGTCAGCCCGGAAATGGATATTTACCAACTTGTGGACCTCAGCTCGATTTGGGCAGAGGGAGAAATTTATGAATCGGATGCGCCCGCGGTCAGCCTGGGACAGGAAGCCGTCCTCACAACGGAGGCGCTGCCGAACGTCGCCTTGCGCGGAAGGCTCACATTCATTTCCCCCACCGTCAAGCCGGACACACGAACCATAACCGTCCGCGTGGAGTTTCCCAACCCCGGCGTGATGCTGAAGCCCGGGATGTTTGTGAACGTGGAGCTGCATCGTGGTTTTGGGCGGCGCCTGACCGTGCCCGCTGACGCCGTGCTGGATTCGGGCGCGCATCAACGCGTATTCGTCGATCGCGGAAAGGGCGTCTTTGAACCGCGCACCGTGACGGTGGGCACGCGCACGGGGGATTACGCTGTGATCCTCAGCGGCCTTCACGCCGGTGAGCTGGTGGTGACACGCGCCAACTTCCTAATCGACTCGGAAAGCAACCTCCGTCAGTCGGTGGAGGGAATGCAATCGACGGAGGGCACGGGCCCTGCTGCATCCCCGCCAGCCCAGAAGGCGACAATGCCGGGGATGGTTCATAAGCACTGAGAGCTCTGGTGCCGGGTTTCTCACCACGTGGTCAGGAAGGTCGGCGCAACAGCCGAGGCAGCGGGGACAGGAGCAACATTCATGATTCACAAGATCATCGATTTTTCGGCAAGAAACAAATTCCTGGTCTTCCTGGTGGTGGGAGTGGCGGTGGCCGCCGGGTGGTGGTCGCTCCACAACGTGCCACTTGACGCAATTCCCGATCTTTCCGACACGCAGGTCATCATCTACTCGCGTTGGGACCGCAGTCCTGACGTCATGGAAGACCAGGTCACCTATCCCATCATCACAGCGCTCCTGGGCGCGCCGCACGTCAAGGACATCCGCGGGTTCTCCGACTTTGGCTATTCTTACGTCTATATCATATTCGATGAAGGGACAGACATTTACTGGGCGCGATCGCGGACGCTCGAGTATCTCTCCAAAATCAGCTCCCGGCTCCCCTCCGGTGTGCAGACGGAATTGGGGCCTGACGCCACCTCCATCGGATGGGTCTTTCAATACGCGCTGGTGGACACCACGGGAAAGCAAAGCCTGGATTCGCTGCGTTCATATCAAGACTGGTACCTGCGCTATTACCTCGAAAGCGTTCCCGGCGTCGCGGAGGTGGCGGCCATCGGTGGGTTGGCGCGCCAGTACCAGATTCAAGTCGATCCCAACAAGCTGGCGGCCTACAAGATTCCCTTGATGAAAGTGGTGGAGGCGGTGCGCCACAGCAATAACGACGTGGGCGGACGCCTGGTGGAATTCGCCAGCCGCGAATATATGGTGCGCGGGCGCGGCTATGCGCGCTCCGTTGACGACCTTCGGAGCATCGTGGTGGGTGGCGATCCGCGGTCGGGGATACCCATCACCATCAATCAAATCGGTCAAGTCACCCTCGGCCCTGACATTCGCCGCGGGATTGCGGACCTGGACGGCAAGGGCGACACGGTGGGTGGCGTGGTGATCATGCGTTCCGGCGAAAACGCGTTGAGCGTGATTGACCGGGTAAAGACCAAGCTGAATCAGATCCAGCCCTCGCTGCCTCCTGGCGTCAAGATTGTTTCCACGTACGACCGGTCCGAACTTATCCTGCGCTCCATCGACACGCTGAAGCACACGCTTTTTGAAGAAATCGCCATCGTCAGCCTGGTGATCCTGATTTTCCTCTGGCACATCCCCAGTGCCTTGATCCCGATTTTGACCATCCCCATCACGGTCCTGATCGCCTTCATTCCCATGAAAGCGATCGGAGTGACTTCCAACATCATGTCGCTGGGCGGGATTGCCATTGCCATCGGCGCCATGGTGGACGCGGCCATCGTCGTGGTGGAGCAAACCCACAAAAAGCTGGAGCTATGGGAAGCAGAGGGCCGCAAACGCGACTACCACGCTGTGGTCATCGAGGCGATCCAGGAAGTCGCGCCGGCAAGCTTCTTTTCGCTGCTGGTCATCGCGGTTTCGTTTATGCCCATTTTCGCCCTGGAAGCGCAGGAAGGGAGGCTCTTCAAACCCCTCGCCTTCACCAAAAACTTTTCCATGGCTATCGCGGCCGTGCTCGCGATCACGCTTGACCCGGCCATGCGGCTGTTTTTCACCCATGCCACGGAGTTCAAGTTCCGCCCGCGCTTCCTGGCCCGTATTGTGAACGCCGTACTGGTGGGGAAGATCCACCCGGAAGAAAAGCACCCCATCAGCCGCCTGCTGATCAAGTTATATCGCCCGATTGTTGAAATGGCCGTGCGCCTCCGTTGGGTGGTAATCGGTTTGGCCATTGCCACTGTGGTGCTGACGGTTCCGGTCTTCCAGCGGTTGGGCTCGGAATTCATGCCGCCGCTCAACGAAGGGACGCTGCTCTACATGCCCACCACGCTGCCGGGAATCTCGCTGGCGGAAGCGCAGCGGATACTGCAAATCCAGGATCGCCTGTTGAAGACATTCCCGGAAGTCGAGCGCGTATTCGGCAAAGCCGGCCGGGCGGAGACCTCCACTGACCCTGCGCCGCTTTCGATGGTGGAAACCACGGTCCTGCTGAAGCCGCAGGACCAATGGCGGAAGAAGCCGCAGTGGTATTCCAAGCGTGCTCCGGAGTGGTTGCAGAAACCTTTGCGCCATATCTGGCCCGATCGCATTTCCCAGGACAACCTGGTGGATGAGATGGACCGCGCCCTGCGCATCCCCGGCACTACCAACGCCTGGACCATGCCCATCCGTAACCGCGTGGACATGCTCACCACCGGCGTGCGCACTCCTGTCGGGGTAAAGGTGCTGGGGGCCGACCTCAACACGATTCAGAAGATTGGCGAGGAAATTGAACACACCCTGGCGCGGGTTCCGGGCACCCGCAGCGTTTACGCCGAACGCGTGAGCGGCGGATATTTCCTGGATTTCACCCTGCGGCGCGACCAATTGGCACGGTACGGGCTGACCGTCGATGACGTGGAGGCTTATATCATGTCGGCGGTGGGCGGCGAGAACGTCACCACCACCATCGAGGGCCGCGAGCGCTATTCCGTCAGCGTCCGTTACCTGCGCGATTATCGCAGCGACCTGGGAGCGCTCGAGCGAATCCTGGTGACCACGCCCTCCGGAGCGCAAATCCTCATCAGCCAGCTTGCTGACATCCGCCTGGTGGAAGGGCCCAGCATGATCCGCGACGAAAACGGATTGCTGAGCGGATACGTTTACGTCGATGTGGCGGGACGCGACCTGGGGAGCTATGTGGAGGAAGCACAGTGCCTGGTGCGCGGCAAGGTGGAATCACATCTGCCCGCCGGCTACAGTCTCGGCTGGAGCGGTCAATACGAATTCCTCCAGCGCATGCGCGAGCGGCTGAAGGTGGTGGTGCCCATCACCGTTCTTCTGGTCTTCATCCTCCTCTACCTCAACACCAAGTCAGTAGTGAAGACGCTTATCGTTTTCGCGGCCGTGCCATTTTCCGCCGTCGGCGCCATCTGGCTGCTGCACTGGTTGGGCTATAACATGAGCATCGCCGTCTGGGTAGGCTTGATCGCCTTGCTGGGCGTGGACGCGGAAACCGGCGTCTTCATGCTGCTCTACCTCGACCTCGCCTTCGAAAGCTGGAAACAAGCGGGACTGCTCACGAGCTGGCAAGGCCTCAAGGACGCGATTGTGCACGGCGCGGCCATGCGCGTTCGCCCCAAGGTTATGACCGTAGGATGCATGTTCCTGGGACTCCTGCCCATCATGTGGTCCACGGGCTCGGGTGCGGACGTCATGAAGCGCATCGCGGCGCCCATGGTCGGCGGAATCTTCACCTCGTTCCTCCTGGAGTTGCTGGTCTACCCCGCCATCTATGCTGTGTGGAAATGGAATTTTGAGGTGAAGGCGAATCTGCGTAAAACGGCGCAGGGATAGAGGAAGGTTTTCTGGAGGGCGATCCGGTCCAAGCTGGGCCTGTCGCAAGCGGAATTCTCACGGCGCTATGCCTTGAGGCCGCGCTCGCTCCAGGAATGGGAGCAAGGGCGCAGGCGTCCCGAAAGCGCGGTGCGCGCCTACTTGACGGTGATTGATAGAAACCCGGAAGCGGTAGAAAGAGCGTTCATGAACAAATCGTGAGACGCGAAGGGCATCAGGCATGAGAAAAGGCCACGGTCAAGACTGCCCTGACCGCGGCCACCTGCTGTCAGAATTGGCCGCCGCGGCGACACCGCGGCTACCATCTGGCCTGACAGGTTGACCGATGGGCGAACATTCGTTTATATTCGTAATGAATACAAATGACGGAGCACGATCATGGCTAAAACACTAACCATGCGGCTGGACGATAAAACCTATGAAGCGTTTGTCCGAGCCGCCCAAGCCGAACGGCGGTCGCTCGCCAACCTGGTTGAAACCGCAGCGCTGCGGCAAATCCAGGAGAGCCTCTTCGTTGATGACGCGGAGATGGCGGAAATCCTCGCGCGGCCTGGGCTCGTGAAGCGTTTCAAAGCGGGTTCTCGGGATGCCCAAAGGCGAAGAGGCAGGTTCGTTCCAGCCGTTTAGCGTATTCGAGACGCGGGGCTTCCTCGCCGATCTCGCTGGCTTGGGAGTCGTTTCACAGAGGCGGCTCGAAGCCAAGCTTCGTGATTATGTTTACCCGATTCTTCGCCATACCCCTCATTCCGGTTCGAATATCAAGCGACTGAAGAATTGGGACCCGCCGACTTGGCGCTACCGAGTGGGCGATTGGCGCTTCTTTTACGAGATCGATGAGAAGCAGCGCATCGTTTTCATGACCGCCGCTGATCACCGCAAATAGGCCTATCGCTAAGCACTCGCTGCGGGCTTGGGCAGAGGGTTGCCTCTTAGCGTCTGCGGTCTCACGAAGCTTTTCGTAGCGGCCGGCTTTACAGGCTGCGGAAAAACCCTTCACACTGTCATCCTGAGGAGGCGAAGCCGGTCCTGAGTGAAACGAAGGAAGGACCTCTGTATTTGCTTGAAAATTCAAATGCAGGGGTCCTTCGCTTCGCTCAGGATGACAGTATTGCGGCGTTTTCCACAGTATGTTTAGCCGGGCAGCTTGTCACTGGTCACTCGCGGGTGGCGCATACGTCCCGACGGTTTTTGTCGGGATGTATGCGACCCTCGGTTTGTCGATGCCATCACAGCATTTTGTCCATGGCCAAGATCGAAGCGTCATTCCAGAAATGGAACCTCCAACTCGACTACGGCCAGTCGCCCGGGTGCTTAACCAGGCCTCGTTGTATGGGATGGTTGTGCAGGTAATTCGATTTCTTATCAGCTCGCCGAAAGTCGCAACCCCTTGGTTCCTAAAACGCTCGGAGTCAAACCGGCGCGCGCGAGAATAGGTGCGGGTGGTCAGATGATGCAGAGGATTGAGGCCGTAATAGTGCTTTAGCCCGAAAATTATATCGTCCCTGGGTCGCATACATCCCGACAAAAACCGTCGGGACGTATGCGCCACCCGCGTATCCGGAGGGCGAACCGCTGAGCCTGAAGGTGATCAGCTCGCCCGATCCGGACCTGGCCCAGGCGGCCACCGACGCCGTGAAGCAATGGCGCTATGAACCCACGCTTTTGAACGGGGACCCGATTGAGATAGTCACGACCATTGCGGTGAGGTTCCGCCTGGCCCCGGCGTCTGGTCCTTCGGCGCCGTAGCTGGGGCGCAAGCCAGAGGTGGAGGCTGAGCGCTCCGAGCGGGGGGGCCCGGCCCCGGCCAAGGCAAGCCTTGGCCCTACGTCGGCCATAGCCTCATGGGTGGCGCATACGTGCCGCCTTCTGGCATGTATGCGCTCAGAGCGATCTCTAAGGGCCGCATACATTCCAAAATGCGGCACGTATGCGCCACCCGCGGGCTCTGATGCCCGGAGGTGAGCGCGATGGCGCCCGTCAACTGGGCGTTGCGGCGGGTTTCCCGGGCGAGTTTTTTCAGGACGGACTGAACGAGAAAAGCGATCGCCGCGGCCGCGCCCAACAGCAGGAGTCCATAGGCGCGAGCCCAACCGAGCAGGACGGCCAGGGCCAGGCCGGCAACGGAGGCGTAAGCATAACTGGAATAATGAATGAGCCTCCACTCCACATCGTTCTGGGGACGCAACGGCGAAATCTCCAGCCAGGCTTCGACCGGCGCCAGTGACCAGCGGAACTAACAGCAGTCCCCAGGCGCCGTGTTCACGGGGCCAGATGAGGGAGCGCAAGCGGGAGCGGGTCAGGGGAAGGGGTGTGGGATTGGCGCTGGCCATGGCAGTCGGGCCTCAGGATGCCCGGGCTGTCACACCCCGGTTCTTGTAGATGGCGGCATTGACTTCGACCAGCAAGTCTTCGAAAGAAGCGTCCACCTTGCGCGCCGCCATTTCAATCGAGCAGTCGTGGCAGGAAGGCTTCAGCCCAAACCGCTCAAAGACCGGGTCGGTCTCGGGGAACTTCTGTTTGATATCGCGCACCGTCTCTCCGCCCCGCACCAGATCAGTGAATTGGAACATGGGCCTCCTTCTCCTTGCGGGCCGCTGCGGCGGGGCGAGGTTGATAGACGCAGAAGGGTTCCTCTTCCAGGTAGTCTCCTGTGGCCGCGAACGCCCGCGCGCGGCATCCCATGCAGATGTTGCGGAACTCGCAATAGCCGCACTTGCCTTTCAAATTGCCGGTGTCCCGGAGTTGCTCGAACACCGGAGCGTTCTCCCAAATCTCCGCGAAACTCTGTTGGTTGAGGTTACCGGCCAGGACCGGCAGGTAGCCGCAGGGATAGACCTCACCCTGATGAGATATGAAGCAGACGCCGGTGCCCGCGAGACAACCTTTGGTCACGGCCTGCATGCCATCCGGATGGCCGGCGCCGGGATGCCCGACGTGCGGGTGTAGCCCGATTCCCGTGGAGCCGGGCATGGTCATTTCCGTGGGGCCGATCGCATGCCCGTTGCCGCCGGAGATGGGCGGCGGCAGAGAAGCAGCGCGACGCTCGGCGGCGCGTCGCTGGCGCGCCACGCGGAAGTAGTGGGGCGCGCACGTGGCTTTCAACTCGATGCCACCTTCCTGGGCCCGGTCGTAGAACCAGTTCAGTATTCTTTCGTACTCGTCGGCGGGGACCATCTGCTCCGCGGCGATGTCCACGCCGCAGCCCACCGGAACCAGCAGGAAAGTGTGCAGCGCGTCTGCGCCCAGCCTGCGCACCATCTCCAGCACCGCGGGAAGCTGCTGGGCGTTGTGGCGCGCGATGGTCATGTTGATCTGCACCGACATGCCGAGCTCTTTCAAGTTTCGCAGGCCCGCGAGGGCGCCCTCGAAAGCCCCCGGGATACCTCGAAAGGCGTCGTGGGTGGCGGCGTCCGCTCCGTCCAAGCTGATGGAGACGCGGCGCACGCCGGCATCCACGATCTTACGGGCGACTTCCTTGTTGACCAGAGTTCCATTGGTAGCCAGCGCCACGCGCAATCCGCACTCGCGCGCGTAACGGGCCAATTCAAAAATGTCGGCACGAAAAAGAGGCTCGCCACCGCTTAGAACTAGGATAGGTAGGGATAACTGAGAGACTTGCTTTATTATGTTCAGGGCTATGGTCGTAGGTAGGTCCAGTGACGATGAGAGTTCCGTAGCGGTGGCGCGACAGTGGATGCAACGCAGGTTGCAACCCTTGGTCACCTCCCAAAAAACGAGCCGGGGTTTGTTAGTTGCAGTCTTCATCAGGAGCGCACGACTCGAGGTTCGAACTGGCTGTATTACGCAGCATGTTTTGGTAAGAGCACGTCGTCTTCCATTGCCATGACCTGCTCAGGCATTTCCATCTCTTCCTGCGGTAAGTAACAGGCGGGCGCGTGCCCCCCACTCGAGCCGCCCTGCCGCAGCAGCGCTTCGCCACCGGTGAACAATAACTGCGGCTCGCTCGAATTCATCAGGCCGCCGAGCAACGCCAGCGTTTCGCGCCTGGCGAACTCGCTTGCCCCCTTGCGGGGGGCGGAGTCCGAAGGATTACTTGCAAAGGTCAGATGGCCGGAGTGCGTCACCTGCCAGGCGACCGGAGGCTTGGGAGCAGCACTGAGAAGAGGCACAAAACTCCGAGCCGGCGCGAGGATCTCCACCTGCGCCCCGCGCCTCGGCGCCTGCGAGGCGGTCCGCGCCGACCGGCAACAATGGAATTGCGTGAGGTCCGGCATCACGTGCCTCTGAAAAAATGCTTCTTGTGCTGAGGGTTTGCCCGATGACCGCGCTTGAGCTTATTTATGGGGGTTGGAGATCACGGTTCGTCCGATTTCCGTTATCCCCAACCCCCAACCTGGTTTTATCCAGGTTCCTAGGACCCGAAGTCCCTCGCACCTCTCTGTAGGGCAACCGGTTTGCCAAATTGTTCTTTGGCAGATTCCTATTGGACCTAATCAAGCATGTGAAGTAAATAAAGGATTTACAGGAGGCCTAATCGTATGTTTATTTTGTGGCAGGTTCAAACCTGCCTCGCCATCAATGCGTAGAATGACAGACATCATGTCACTGATGGTGTGAAAAAGCGCAAATCACCTCTAAGTTATCCCCGGTTGGGGAATCGGAACCATATAGACGAGCTGGAGATTCATGGGGACCGAGGCGTGTCCGTCTTTGAGCACTTGCCCGCGCACTCGGGATTTCTCGGACCCTGGCGCGACGACATGGTCCAGGGTTCTCGTGACGACGCGATCAACGACAAATCGAAAGACAGCATCGCTCGCGACCTCTTCCCCCTGACCAGCGAGGAGCAGAAACGGTACTCATTCGAGCTTGCCGGTCGAGAGACCCTCCGTGGCCGCAACGTGTATCGCGTCCGCTTCCGGCCACTCGACAAGGGCAACTTCACCTGGGCGGGCGAAGCGCTGATTGATGCCGAAGAACTCGAGCCCGTCAGCGTATTCACCCGCCTCTCCCGCCGAATTCCTTTCTGGGTGCGGACCTTGCTGGGCACGAATCTTCCGGGTTTCGGCTACAACGTGGAATATCGCCGCTTCGATCAAGGGGTCTGGTTTCCGGTGAGCTTCGGCACCGAGTTCCGCTTGCACGTTGTGTTCTTTATCAACCGCGAAATCACCATCTCGCTCGAGAATTCCGCATTCGAGCGCACGAAGGTGGAAACCCGAATCCTCGACTACCAAGCCGCCCCGTGATCCGCTCATCCAGCTAACTCAACCGACACCGTGCGTAATTTCCCTGTGGACAGCACCCCGTCATGGTATATATACACGCCCGAGGAATCTTAGGGCTGCAATCCTGTCTAAGTATGCCCAGCAATCGCGAGGTGCACACATGCGTGGTACCCTGGCTGTCGTTGTCTTGACCCTGGCCTCGATTTCGTCCGGGATGGCCGCCGATGGCTTCCGCGAGGAGCTGACCACCGGACGCAAGATCTTCCCCAGGAATTGGGCCAGTGGTTTCGTCGACTTCGCGGTTGCGCCACCTCACAACGAACCGGATCTGAACCGCTGCGGGGCCTGGGCCGGCGCCCTCGGGACGACCAAGGCGTCTTGCGCGGCGTTCGCCCGCTATGTGGGCAGCGGTTTTGTGGAGCTCCGTCCCGTCGCCACGGGGCCGTTGCACCGAGTCTTTGTCTTTCTCGAGCCGCATGCGTATATGGGCAGTAATATTCCGCAATTTCAATACACCAATTCCATGTCGCCCATCGCCTTGGAGCGCGCGGCCGGCATTGGATTGAGCGTGACGCGGAACCTCGAGCTCCGTCTGACTACTCACCGGGTGGACTGGTTGGGAAAATACGAAAACAACCTGGGCGCCGCCGACCTCGGAAAGAACGGCCCCCTGAGCTCTTTTACCACCATCTCAGCACGCTGGTACTTCGGCGGATATGGCCGCAGAATGTCGGGGTACTAGGCTTGCGGGGTGCGCACACCACCGCCCGCAGATTCCTTTGCAATGCTCGGAGCGAAACCTCTGCGGGTGTCCGGAGAGCGTAGCCCGGACCCAGGTTCCAGGGTCCGCGGGTCTCCGGGGACTTCGGGAGCGGAAGGTAAGCCTCGCGGCGTGAAAGAGCTGCAATTCCCCAGCCGGGCCCTTCCAGTTGAATTGTCTCCAGGGTCTTGATACTTTACCCGCCACAACTTCTTTCGAAAGGAAGGACCATGAGGCGAACCATCCTAAGCGTTTTTCTCTTAAGTTTCGTTTCGGCTGCAATGCTCTTCGCGCAGACCAGTGCACAGCAGACGCCCACCAAAGCTGCGACAACTAAGGCGACAACCAAGGCGGCTACGACGCCCGGCGCCAAGACTACTGCTGCCAAGACTGCTCCCGTCCCGGCGTGGACAACCACCCCATCCGGCTTGAAGTTCCGGGACACGCTGGTGGGCAAGGGCGCGCAGCCCAAAGAGGGCGATACGGTCGTTGTCAACTACACCGGCAAATTCACGGATGGCAAGGTTTTTGACACCTCCGTCGGTAAACGGCCCTTCGAATTCCAGCTAGGCCGCGGCCAAGTGATCAAGGGGTGGGACGAAGGCGTGGGCTCAATGCATGTGGGAGGCAAGCGCCAGATGGTTATCCCTCCGGCTCTCGCCTACGGCCCAGGCGGCTACCCGGGAGTGATCCCGCCCAATTCGACGCTGACCTTCGACGTCGAGCTGCTCAAGATCAAGTAACCGCAATCCTGGGATTTGCGCCGCAGCCAAGCAGCCGTGGCGAGGCGCCGGTTATACAGGCTGCCGAAAAACCGCCAAAGCTGTCATCCTGAGGAGGCGAAGCCGGTCCTGAGTGAAACGAAGGAAGGACCTCTGTATTTGCTTGAAAATTCAAATACAGGGGTCCTTCGC
>Ga0208457_1000469_pt1 | contig 40338 bp, 28 predicted proteins | sample June2015DPH_10_1_FD_185513 | JGI IMG/M metagenome (GOLD analysis project Ga0208457, IMG submission 185513) | Peatland microbial communities from SPRUCE experiment site at the Marcell Experimental Forest, Minnesota, USA - June2015DPH_10_150... | ecosystem: Environmental > Terrestrial > Soil >... | reverse complement strand
GAGCGATGCGAGCAAAAGGCAGGAGTCCAACTTCGGCCATCGCACCTCCTGCCTCCATAGAAAACCACGGAGGCGGCTAATCGCCCGCCCGAATTTCAATGAAGTTGCGAGGATGTCAACAGAGCCAGATAACTTCTAGTCGGATGGTGCCCGCTCCACGTCCCAGAACGCCGTTTGACCAGTGAAGCGCAGATGAACTTAAACTCAGTTTCGGCTCGCTTGCGCCCGGGCCAGCCACGATAGTGTCGCACTCAGCAGCTTAGTTTCCATCACACGAAATCTAACAGATTGAGGGCATCCTATCTCGAAACTGGGGGAGGTTACTCCGTTGCACCCGCACTATTCGCTATTTCTTTCGCGACCAATGGTAGACGATGCCAGCGCCCACCAATAGATTGTTTTGGTGGTCGTTGATGGAGTTGGCGAAAGTGGTGAGATAGTAATCGATCTGGATGACCCGGACTGCGAAATGGGAGTTTACCGGTACGTCGATGCCGCCACCTATGCGAGTGGCAAATTCATAGGATCCATCGGCGACGCCGGCAACTCCGCCGCCCGCATGAGCTGCTCCTATCAGGATTTGAGCGAAGGGCTGCGGTTTATGATTTCCATCCAGCCAGGGTTGCGGAATTTTATAGCGCGCACCCGCTAGATACGAAACCAGGGTCAGCGAATTGCCGGCAGGTGGTGCGCTGCCGTTGTGTTCGGCGCTGATATCAGCAACTAAAGACCACGGACCATGAAAGTTCCACGAGCCCGATAGCCCCCCGCCATTCATGCCAAAACAGCCGCACTCTCCCGGACCTGCATTGGCGCGGACCCAATGATAGGCCGCTGCGGCGTCTCCGTTATACGAGTCCTGAGCCACGGCCGCTGAAGCGCCGGCGAGTAACAAAATCGTGGAAAGCAGAAATGATCGCATACCCAATTCTCCTGGAGCGGCTCGCATTAATTTGCAGGCACCGAAACAGTGGCTGAAACGTTGCTGACGACGGTGGTTTCGTAGGAGCCACCTGTGGAAGCGGTGATAAACAGATAAGCCACCGGCGGTGGCGTAACGGTTCCGGAGAAGAGTTGTACGCCGTCCATGGTCACGGTCATCTGCCCCTGCACCAGGGAATACGTGTAGTTATGCGTGACGGGCATGCTGCTGGACACCACGGCAGGGATGTTGGTGTTGACGTTGAAATAAGGATGCTCGAAAAGTGCGGTTTCGCCTCGAGTCACGGCGCTGTAGGGCACCGGCGGTTCTCCGCCATTGTGATAGGTGTCCAGCTCGAAGAGTAGGCCGGGAATGCCTTCCGCGCCTAAACCCATTCCGACCGCTCCCAAACTCGTGGGTGTGGCGCCCAGGGATGGATCGGCCAGGAGCACGGTAAAGCCATCGGCCGGAAGAGCGCTCGGATTGCTGAAAGTGACACTGAAGCTGATTTCTATGTTGCCCGTGGAAATAAGGGTGGGCCAGATAATTTCGCCATGCTGGTCGTAGGTAGAGGCAGTAAGTTGGAAACTGCACGACGGTCCAGCCACGGCATTGCCTAACGCTGACCAACTCGTGTTGCAGAGATTCGGAACGCCTGCGACCGGGCCGACGAACAATCCCGCGGAACTGCTGGTGACGGGCGAAGTGACGCCGTTGCTCACCACAACATAAAAGACATCGCCATTGTCCGTGCTTGCGGCCGAGCCCACCGTGTAGCTCGAACTCGTAGCTCCAGCAATCGCCGTGAATGTGGAAGTTCCGGGGGCGGCCTCGTACCACTGGTAGGTCAGCGGGAGTGAAGAGGTCGCAGTAACCTGATACGTGGCGGAGCCACCTACATCCACATATTGCGTGACCGGCTGCCCCGTGATCTGCAGCAGGATTCCATTGCCAACCGCGAGTGGCGCGAGTTGCGAAACGGCTTGGCCGTAGCTATTGCTCACGATGACGTAGTAAGAATCCTGATCGTTGGCGGCGGTTGTCGCGGTAGCAGGAACTGTGTAAGTGGCAGACGTAGCGCCCGCGATCGCTGTTCCGGCGGTTTGTCCCGCGGGAATTCTGTACCACTGATAAGTAAGGGTTGGCGTGCCAGAAGCGACGACGCTGAAGGAGGTCGTGCCGCCAGGAGCTACCGTTTCGCCAACAGGCTGCGTGAGGATCGTGGGTGGAACATTGCCCGCCGTAACCGTGAGCGTGGCGTTCGTGCTTGTCAGCGTGCCGCAGGAATCTGTGACCGTGGCGTAATACTGGTCGCCGTCATAGGTGGTGTCCACGGGCGGCGTAACGTAATTTGTGGAAGTGGCGCCGGAAATCGCTGCGCCCGTGCTTCCACCTGATGGAATTTGGTACCACTGATAGGAAAGCGTTCCCACGCCCTGACCTGAAACAGTGAACAAAGCCGTTTGCGTCGGATAAAGGGAAACGCTGGCCGGATTCGAAGTGATCGATGATCCCACCGCTACAACGGCAACGTTTGAGGTCACGCTTCCTAAACCATTCGTGACGGTAACCGAGTAATTGCCGGCGTTCGCGGACGCGACCGCCGAAACGGTATAGCTTGAATTCGTGGCGCCCGGAATGGCTGTTCCGTTGAAACTCCATTGATAGCTGGAAGCGTATGAGGCAGTGACCGTCAGCAAGAGTCCGCTGCCGGTGCAGATATGCTGGCTGGCCGGTTGAGCTGTGATCACCGGTGCGCTGAGCGTGACCGTTGTGGAAACGGAAACCGGGGACTCATCCACGCTGGTTGCAGTAATGGTGTAAGTGCCGGCCGTCGTTGGAGACGTCCACACATTGCCGCTGAAAGTTCCTGCCGTCGCGCTCCACGTCAGGTTATTCGTTGCGCCGCCCGCCGCGGTGGCCGTAAACGGAATCTGGCCCGGAGCCAGAGTCTGATTCGCGGGAGAAATCGGAGTGATCGTGACCTGCGTTGGCGTGACTACGCATGTGGTGGAAACCACGTTTCCCTTGGGATCCGTGACTGTCAGCGTGTACGTGGTGGCCGCAGTTAACAGTGGAGTCGGATACGAACTGCCGCTCACTGCCGAGGTGGTGATGTCTGAACTCCCCACGCCCGTCGAGCCGATCACTGCCGTGCCGCCGGAGAAAGTCGGAAAAAGCATCACGGAGGAGTTATAGGGCGGCGTTGCGGAGCTGGGAACGAGAGTCTTGGCGACAGGAGGCGGAAATTGAATCGTGAGCGTTGCTGGCCCGCTGGTTGCGGATCCCGCAGAGTTGGAGACAGTCACCGTGAATACGGCACCGTTGTCTCCCGCGACGGTTGCTGGCGTGGTGTAGCTGCTCGAATTTGCGCCGCTAATCGCAGCACCGTTCTTGTACCACTGGTAGGTAAGGGTGCCGGTAGCTGTAACGCTGAATGTCGCAGTCTGCCCAAGGGGGACAGTCGCGCTCGCGGGTTGCGAAACGGTGGGAGCCACGGGCCTGTAGCCTTGAAACCCGCCTGCACATCCCGAGAGATCTAGAAGGCCAAGCGCTACAGCGAGAACAGCCAGGAGTTGAAGAACCACCCTATGTGGTAATACCCGAACAGATGATTGCGCAAGCTCTTGGTCACTGTGGCGCTGTACGGTGCGAGATCCCGCGCCACTAAACGGCACAGAGCAGGATTGAGAGCTGAGCAGGCCGTGAGGACAGACAGGCAGATTGCGCCGAACACACGGAGAAACAGGTTGCATCGGGAGAAACTCCTAATCTGACTATATTGAGCTCAGCAGAACTCGCCATAACAACGGCAGATGTGGTTGCGCAAAAGGTTGATAATACTTTCGTGTCAACTCAGATCCATCAAGGGGCCGAGGCTGGACACCGCATCAAAGGTACTTCGCTTCAATCGATTGCAGTAAGCGTCCCCAAGTTTTCCCCAGTCTGATTCGGGTTTTGACTCTTTTAGTTGTGAATCTGGACACGCTAACCGGAGAAATCTCTCTGACGCCCCTGAAGTCCCGATGTGGGAAGTTGGTCTCGTCGAAGATCGCTTGCGTTCCACTTCATCGAACCCCGTTTGCGGACTGATCTTCTTGATGGGTGATGGTAAATCCTATGACCAGGGGTAAACCGGAAGCATGACAGTTTTCAAAATCGAGTTGGAGTACCCGTGTCCGCAGTCATAACCCTTCACTGACAGCGAGTCCCGTTTGCTTCCGTCGAGCACCCGGAGTTAACGTACTTAATTCCCAATCCGGCCAGAGAGTCGTAACAAAACCCCAAACGCACATCCCTGTTCTTGCCCACGCGACTCTCTCCGGAGATTCCATGGCGGTTCTTGCGTTTGATGCAGCTCTTATAGCCATAAAGAAAAAGAGTATTCCCATTTTCCGCATCAAGGTATTGCGCATCTTTATAGGAGATATCCGGGTTCTGCATCTGCTCCGATCTATTTTGCCGACGAAATCAAATGCGCATACAGGAGAAGGCAGGATGGCCGGCTCAAGCCCCGCTGCTACATCAAAGGATGGAGAGAGGCCGCGCGAGGGTGTTGCTGCCCGCAGCCCCCGGCGTTAGTGGCCGACTGCGGCTTGTTTCTGGCGCTACGGCGCAGCCGGCTTCGCCGCGTAGACCAGAATCTGAACTTTCCCGGAGTCGCCTGCCTGTTTGGATTTTCCAAGACCGATGATTTTGATCCGGGTGTCGTCTAACTTAAAGTTCTGAACGAGATAATCGCGGATCACTTTGGCGCGAGCCTTGGTCAGTACCAAGTCTTTTGCGGTATCGCCGGTCACTGCCGAGGAGACCACCACAGCTAGATCGAACTTGTTCTCTGCAAGGAACCTTCCCGCCTCGTCGATTGCCTTCTTGTCCTTGAGCTCGGCGTTGTCCGGCTTATCAAAAATCTTCGTTGCATCATAACTGAATTCCTTGATGGGAGGCCCTTTTGGCACCTGGGAAATCGCGTGTTTGGTTAATTCACCCAGGTCGTCATACCCGCGTTTTTTAAAGTAGCCGCGCAAGAGGAAATTTTGCTGCAGTGCTTCCATGTCGTCGCGGAATGCCTTGACGCCGGTGTCCGCGTCGGCAGCGAGGGCTTTGGCCTGAGCGGCCATGTCAAAAGGGACCTCACTTGCGATGACATCGTCATTCATGACGGGTTGTGCCTTCTCGGACCCGAAGGAGATTTCAACATACTTGTTGCCCAAGAGACCTTCCGTTTTAATCGATGCGATGGAATCCTTCCGGATGATGTTGCGAGTCGAACTGTGGAGCTTCATTACCACGGTCACCTTCCCGCCCGGATCAGCGGGCAGATCGATGCGGTTTATGGTGCCTTCGTGAACTCCGGCAACGCGGACCTCCGCTCCATTATTCAGACCGGTTACATTCTGGAAATCTGTTTTCAGAAGGTAGGTGGAATTAAACAGGAATTCCTTGTTGCCGATCAGGAAGACCCCGGCAGACAAAAACAAAAGGCCTAAGACGACAAAAAATCCGATACGAAAAGCCCTGGACACGGTGGCCACCTAAGAGCCGTCTTTCAAGAATTGAACAACAAATTTGTCGCGGCTCTTTTGCAGATCCTCAAATGTTCCCTCGATCAAGATTTGCCCATCCCGCAGGAAGGCCAGGCGGTCGGAGACGGTCTGGGCGCTGTGAATATCATGGGTGACAACGATCGAAGACATCTTGCGCTCTTTTTGCAGCTTTAGAATCAGTTCCCCGATTTCCGCGGAGGTAATGGGATCGAGGCCGGAAGTCGGTTCATCGAAAAGCAGAATGTCGGGTTCCAGGGCCAGGGCACGCGCCAAGCCAACCCGTTTCTGCATTCCTCCAGAGATCTGTCCGGGCATTTTTTGCGAATCCTGCTCCATACCGACGCTATTTAGCAGTTCCTGCACGCGTTTTTTTCGTGTGCCATCGGACATCGTGGTGTGCCTTCTCAGCGGAAAGGCGACGTTCTCTTCGACGGTAAGCGAATCATACAGCGCGGAGTTCTGAAACAAAAAGCCGATCTTCTTGCGGACTTCATTCAGCTGGTCCAGGGGAAGATCGGCGATCTCTATTCCGTGGACGCGGATCGAGCCGGAGTCGGGCGCTTGCAGGCCGACAATCAATTTCAGCAAGACGCTCTTGCCCGTGCCGCTGCGTCCCAGGACTGACAGAGTCTCTCCATGCCTGACCTCGAGATCGATTCCGCCCAGCACCGTCTGTTCGCCGAAAGACTTGTGCAGGGTTTTCACCTGAATTGGCAGCTCAGGCCTTTCGTTTGCTTTGTGCTCATCTTTCATCGGCAGCTCACGGGAAAAACACGAGGATCAAGCGAACCAGCACAACATCGGCCAGGATGATCAAGAGCGCTGACAAGACCACGGATGTTGTCGCGGCATGTTCCACGCCTCTGGTGCCTCCCTCCGTCCGCATTCCCTGGAAACACGAGACCAGCCCGATGATCAGACCAAACACCATGGTCTTCAGGGTCGGTGGCAGAAAGTCATTGAAGGTCACATTCTTGAACCCGTTTTCCAGAAACAATCGGAGTGAGATCGGTTCTGCCAGCGTATTAGTAATCCATCCCATGACGATGCCGCAGAAATCTGTGGCCAAAGTAAGCAGCGGAAGCATCAGGATGCACGCCAGGACCCGGGTGGCCACAAGATACTTGAAAGGGTCGACGGCCGAGACCTCGATGGCGTCAATCTGTTCCGTCACCTTCATGGCGCCTAATTCGGCGCCGATGCCCGCTGCGGCACGGCCACTAACAACCAAAGCGGTGATGATCGGGCCACTCTCTTTAATAATGGAAATGACGATGACAGCCGGAAGAAGAGATTTGGCGCCGAAACGCATGAGGCTGTCTCGCGTCGAGAGGGAAAGCACCACTCCGGTGGCCGCCCCGGCAATCGCCGCCAGCGGCAGCGACTTGGATCCCAATTCGTCGAATTGGCGGGCGAACTCCCGGCGTTCGTACGGGGGAAGGAAAAATGGCCGGGCCAGCCGGCCGCAGAACATTCCCAAGTCACCAAACCATTCGAAGAATGCGGTAACTGGGTTTGTGCCCGGGAAAAGAGGATTCACCGGAATCTCCCATTTCAAGAGTTCTGCAGGTCACGTGTACACCCTGCGCGTCTTGCCCGCAATAGTCTCTCAACTCCAAGGTCGAGTCAAACTTCATGACAATACGAAGAAGGGCGATGTCACTTGAAAGGATTATTCGACACGGAAAAACAGAGAAACGATTTACAGAATCGGTATCATTCTTCAGATCGTGGTCTCCTTTCGACCTCTCTAAAGCATGCGCGTCATATTTGAGCCGCTCGTCGGATACGCAAACAGCATGTGCTTTAAATCGGTGGCACTCATCCCGGAACGGATGGCAACCGCGAAGAGGTTGATGACTTCGCCGGCCTCACTCCCTAGAATATGAGCGCCCAGAATGCGATCCGTCCCTTCCTCCACGAGCACTTTGTGGCCGGAATGTGTTTCCCCAACCCGCCGAGACGAATACCAGGTCGAGGTCACTCGCGCATCTCCAAATCGGCAGAGCATATGCGATGCAAGGCGACACCGCCAAAGCGGCCTATCTGGATTTCCTCACGCTCTGGAAAGACGCCGACCCTGACATCCCCATCCTGAAAGAAGCCAAGGCGGAGTACGCGAAACTGCAATAATTCCGGTGCCCAAGCTTACAAAGCAACTAGCCGCTTGACGATTTGCCCGGCCGTACAAGAACGTGAACTTCGCAACCGATTATGGTCATCTTTCGGGATTGCTCCCGAGTGACGGGCAACTCGGAAGTAACGCACACAGCGCAGACGGCGGTATTCGCAAGGCTATCTCTGCTAGGACTTGCCTCCTGGCCACCCGCCTCCACTACGGCCTAATCGCGCCGCCTTCGGCGTCGCAGGCCTCCGTTCCGGGAGTGGCCAAACCCACGTCAATTGGACTCCTCGACTTCGAGAGGCAGCCGCCAGACTTACGTATCGGTTTGACGCGGCCTCAGATTCCATATAACGACGACGCGATGCCACTTCGTCTTGGAGTGCCATTCTTCGTCTGCGCCCTTCCAGGACCGCTGAGTCGCCAGCGAAAGAACCGCGTACTTGCGGTCTGACGCCTTGACGGACTTGTGCTCCGGGTTCTTGCCGAGATATGGTCAACACGCAGTCAGCGCGTACATAGCTGGGACAGATGCGAATGGAAGCCACCCAGCTCTTGCTCAATCGCGGGTACATAAGTAAGGTGTTTTGTTATTCAATTAGAGCCAAGGTTGGAACATAAATGAAAAATAAGGTCCAATTGATCACCTACGTGGACCGTCTGGCTGGCGCCGGGTTCAGGCAACTCCAAGCACTCTTCGATGGGCCACTTCGTGGTGTCTTCGGAGGAGTCCATCTCTTGCCGTTCTTTACGCCGATTGACGGCGCCGATGCAGGGTTCGATCCCAGCGACCACACGCAAGTCGATCCGCGCCTGGGAACTTGGTCCGACGTTGGGGACCTCGGGAAGCGGGTTGAATTGATGGCCGATCTCATCGTCAATCACGTTTCACGAGACTCGCCGCAGTTCCAGGACTTCCTTCAAGAAGGCTCGAATTCTCCGTATGCGGGGATGTTTCTGACTTACGACCTCGTGTTTCCCAGGGGAGCCACGGAGGCGGAGCTGTTGCGCATCTACCGGCCGCGCCCCGGATTGCCATTTGCCGTGGTAAGCCTGCGCAGCGGCGAGCCGCGCCTGCTATGGACGACGTTTACACCACAACAAATTGACATTGATGTACAACACCCGCATGGGAAAGCCTATCTCGAGGCCATTCTCGATCGTTTTCAGGAGTCGGGAATCAAGATCATCCGTCTGGACGCCGCCGGTTACGCGATCAAGAAGCCAGGCACCACTTGCTTCATGATTCCAGAGACCTATGACTTCATTGCAGCTCTCACGAAGCAGGCTCAGGCACGCGGTATCGAGGTGCTGGTGGAAATCCATAGCCACTATCTGCAGCAGATAGAAATCGCGCGCCATGTGGACCGCGTTTATGACTTCGCTTTGCCGCCGCTTGTATTGCACGCGCTGTTTAAGGGCGACGCTCGTTTCCTTAAGAAATGGCTTGCAATCGGCCCCCGCAATGCTGTAACCGTCCTCGACACTCATGACGGCATCGGCGTGATTGACGTGGGAGCTGATTCCACTGACCGTCAGGCGCGGCCGGGCTTACTGGCCCCAGCTGAGATTGATGAACTGGTCGAAACCATCCATGTACGGAGCCAGGGCCAAAGCCGTAAGGCGACGGGTGCTGCCGCCAGCAACCTTGATCTTTACCAGGTAAATTGTACGTTCTACGATGCGCTTGGTTGCCGCGAGACAGACTATCTTGTCGCTCGCGCCATACAGTTCTTCGCGCCCGGAATCCCACAGGTATACTATGTAGGACTGCTCGCGGGCAAGAATGATATGGAATTGCTGAGCCGCACTGGCGTTGGTCGCGACATCAACCGCCACTACTACACACTCGACGAGGTGACAGCCGCGTTGAACACTCCCCTTGTGAAGGCACTGGTCGACCTCATCCGCTTTCGCAATGCCCATCCAGCTTTCGCGGGCGAGTTACAGGTTCAGGACTCATCCGATCATGTGTTGTTGCTCGGATGGCAAAACGGTAAGGAATGGGCGCGGTTGGAAGTGGATCTCAGCGCGCCGGCGGCCACGATTGAATGCTCTAGCAGCAAGGGGATCCGGCGGCACGCCGTTTCGACAAATTCTCAACAAGGATTGCCAATATGAAACAGAATTTGCCCGCGTTGGGTGGGCAGAACATAACCCTGATCAAGTGGTTGACGTTTATGATGTTCATGATGTTCGCCATGACCACCGACTCTGTCGGCGTGATCATTCCGCAGGTGATCAAAGAGTTTCATTTGAGCATGACCGCTGCGGGCGCGTTCCACTATGTCACGATGTCAGCAATCGCCGTGGCTGGAATCACCCTAGGCTTTCTGGCGGATAAGTTTGGACGCAAGAAAGCCATCATACTGGGGCTGGTTCTGTTTGCGCTCAACTCCTATTTGTTTGCTGTCGGCAATTCTTTCGCGTTTTTCCTCGGACTGCTCGTCATTTCCGGAACCGCAATCGGCATCTTCAAGACAGGTGCTCTGGCGCTAATTGGCGATATCTCAAATTCGACTACTGAACACACCTCCACCATGAATGCCGTGGAAGGCTTCTTCGGGGTTGGCGCCATCATCGGGCCTTTTATTGTGGCTTACCTACTGCGCGCGGGTGTCTCATGGAAATGGCTGTATGTGATCGCGGCCACTATTTGCGTCTTGCTAATACTGCTTGCCTTGGCAGTAAAATACCCGCAAACGAAGCGGGCTACTGACGAGCCCGTGGACTTCAAGCGCACCCTGGGCATGATGGGGGATGTTTACGCCCTCTCGTTCTCCTTCGGCATTTTTCTCTATGTTGCCGTGGAATGCGCCATCTACGTATGGATGCCCACGCTGCTCACTGGCTACCATGGGCCCGCCATCAAGGTGGCGACCTACGCGCTTTCAATTTTTTTCATTCTTCGCGCGGGCGGTCGATTTCTGGGGGCGTGGTTGTTGGCGCATTACAACTGGGCGGCTGTACTTGCTTTGTCCGGCCTCGTTATTCTGGCGTGCTTCGCGGGGAGTGTCGCGCTCGGCATCAACGCTGCGGTGTTCTTGCTGCCCTTTTCGGGTCTGTTCATGTCCGTGATTTATCCGACCATCAACTCGAAGGGGATTAGTTGCTTCCCCAAGTCTTTGCATGGGGCCGTTGCGGGGCTGATTCTATTTTTCACTTGCAGCGCAGCGGCTTTGGGGCCGCTTGCCATGGGCGCGGTAAGCGATTATTTCGGCCAGCCCAAGTACGGATTCGTGCTTGCCACGGGTTTTGCCGGCCTGTTGTTCTTGGGAGCGGCCCTCAACTGGATCTTCAATCCTGCAGGTGCACTTCTCGGCAAGCTCGAACAGAGTGAGTATGCCGCGAATGCGGATGCGTCTTAAGGATCCGCCGATCTCGCCGACCTGTCGAGCCATTTAAGAATGTAACCCTAGCTGGGGCTGTCGAGACATTGGAAATGTAACCGAAAGTTTGTTGTTGCGGTGGTGGGAAAGCGGGAATCCCGCGGGGGGTGCGGGATTCCCGAGCGCAGCGGTTTTTCCACTGCCGTGGGCCCACTGGCCGCGCGTTCGCTGGGGCAGCGTTTCTTGCACCGCCTTCGGACTCAGGCGGCGATTCGCCAGGCGGGAGATGCGCTCCAGTTGGCGCTCGATGCTCCGACTCATTTGAAACGGGTCCAGACGTTTTCGCAACTGCTCGAGCTGCGCTACCTTCTGCGCATCCGCTCCGGCGCACTCCCGCACCCGCTCGAACGGGGTGCGCGCCGCGTCGTACACTCGTCGTACCTTGCTGCCCACACGCACCTTCTTCAGCAGCTTCACCGAAGGCAGAAACAGATTCAGCCACAAGCGCAGCTCGCGGCCGTAAAGCTCGTTGATGGCCGCCACCGCTTCGTGCGTGTCGTAGCGATCCCAGCCCAGCAGCTTGCGCACATGCGTCCAGTTCTTCTGCTCGACGTGCGCGTTGTCGTCTTTCTTGTACGGCCGTCCGCGCGTGAGCTGGATCTGCTGCCCCTCGCACCAGCTCTTCAGATGCCAGTTGATGAACTCGCTGCCGTTGTCCGAATCTACGCCCAGCAGCGCAAAGGGCAGCACTCCGGCGATCTCATTTAAGGCCCGTTGTACGGCCTCTTCGCCGCGCCCCAGCACCGCCCGCGATTCCGTCCAAGTGGTGTGGATGTCGGTGACGTTGAGGGTGTGCGCGAACTCGCCGCTGGCGGAATTGCCGGAGTGCGAAACCAGATCGACTTCCGTGAAGCCCGGCTGGTGCACATCCCAGTGGTCGGTCTTCACCGGAATGTGGTGCTTGAGCAGATAGCCCGGCTTGGTCCGCCCATAGATGCTCCGCCGCCGTTGCACCTTCTGCGCTTTCAGTCGGCGGTCCATCTGCCGAGCGCTGATCCGCAAAAGCTGCCGTTCAATCTCCGGCCGCAAGCGAAAGCGTTTGCGGATCCACGGCATCCATTGCGGCAACAGCGCTTTCAGTCGCACCGACCAGGGATACCCAGCCGCTTCCCACACGGCTGTCAGCACACGCAGAGTTTCCTGGCTGTAACTCAGCCCGCGCCGCCGCCGTGCCGGCTGCTTCTCGGGCCACGGCCCGTTCAGCAAGCGGATGGCATACTTCCGGTGATAGCCGGTGTTGGCACAAAACTCGTTCAAGATCACCTTCTTGGCCTTGCGCTCGGCCTTCCGGTAACGATCATAAATCGCCCGAAGATACTCCCATCGCCCTTTGTTCCCCAACCGAACCTCCTCAAAAACAAGTTTTGGTCGGGTTACATCTTAAATGGCGCGACGTTATCCCCTCCGGTTACATTTTAGATCGCGCGATACCGACCCCGGCACCCTTTCTGGTAGAATGCCCGCGACAACAACTTGATCAAAGTTCGCACAATCGGCACGAGGTCGAATCGCAGCGACATAGGCGCTCGCATCAGGTGTGTAACCCATCCGCCCGGAGAGGCCAGCCGCACCAGCAGATTGACGAGGTGCGTAACGGCGGTGGGTATTTTTCGCAGCACGACCTGCGCGTTCATTTCGGATTAGGCAAGGTGGACAAAGTGGAAGTGATCGAGATTCGATGGCCCAGCGGCCAGGTGGACTCACTGAAAGACGTCAGGGCTAATCAGTTGATCTTCGTGAAAGAAAGCGAAGGCATCGTGCGCCCGATGCAGTTCAAGATTGCTGGCGCGAAGCAACTCTAGACAGCCAGTTTCTTCCGATCGGCAGTCCTGCAAGATGCCGACGTCAGCACGGACAGGAGCGTCCGCGCCACAGATGCCAGCAACTCCACACGTCAGCTACAAATGCTCATTTGGTCAGCTTGGCCACGTACACACCAAAGGGAGGCATCACAATTTCGGATGTTCCTGCAAGCTCCTGCTTGAGCGTCGTCAACAGCGTTTTCGCCTTGCTCTTGGCGAATCCCTGTGGCGTGAGATCGAACTTCGCTGTCTGCTGCGCGTTCGACATATTCAGCACTACGAGCACGGCCTCGTTCTTGTAGCTGCGAAGGTAGGAAAGCACGTTCGGGTCGCTTTCGTTCAGCGCAATGTATTGCCCCTCCAGCAGAGCTTGATCTGTGTGGCGCAGCGCCAGAAGCTTTTTGTAGAAGTTGAGGATCGAGTCTGGATCTTTCTCCTCGCTGGCTACGTTGTGGGTCTTGTAGCTGTCGGGCACAGGCAGCCACGGAGTCGAAGTGCTGAATCCGGCATTGGCGGAGCCGTTCCATTGCATCGGAGTGCGTTCACCATCCCGCCCTTTGTCCTGCGGCCATCCCAGTTTCCCGATGGGGTCTTTGACGTCTTCCCTTGTCTTGGGGTCGTTGTTCTCCATCCCAATCTCTTCGCCGTAATACATGATGGGGGTACCGCGAAGCGTGAGATACAAACCAGCCATGAGCTTGGCGATCGCGTCGTTGTGCTCGCCGTCTCCGTAGCGAGTGTACGACCGCACCATGTCATGGTTGTTCATGACATACACCGGCCAGCCACCGGAAGCATTGGCGCCCGCGATTTGCGCTCGGTATTTCGGCGCCGAGATGGCCTTCACCTCGGTAAACAGGAAATCCATCGGCATCTGTAGCTCGTTGTCATGGCTGCCATAGTATTCCTTGAGCTGGTCGATGTTCTTGATCCAGGTTTCGCCGATCAGCACCGCGTCGGACTCATCCGCAACCTGCCGCAGACGGGCCAGCGCCTCATGCATTTCCGGCAACTTCTTGTTGTACTTTTCTTCCATGTTCGGGTCGCCGAAGCTGTTCCTCCCGGGGAGAATGGGGTTGTCGGGCAAAGCCGCTCGTTCGTACATTGTGTCCACCGCATCCAGCCGGAAGCCCGCTACACCCCGCTTGTACCACCTCCGCGTCACATCGAACATCGCTCCTTCCACCGCCGGATTGCGCCAGTTCAAGTCCGGCTGCTCGGCGTAGAAATAGTGGTAGTAGTACTGACCGGTCGTTGAGTCGAACTTCCAAGCAGAGCCGCCGAAGCCGGACAACCAGTTATTCGGGGGCTCGTTCGGACCTCGGCCGTCGCGCCAGACGTACCAATCGCGGTGTGCAGCAGTCTTCGACGATTTCGAATCGATAAACCAAGGATGCTTGTCGGAAGTGTGGTTCACAACGAGGTCGAGAATGATACGGATGTTGTGTTCGCGGCCCTCTCTAACGAGGCGGTCGAAATCGGCGAGCGTGCCGTAGCGCGGGTCGATGTTTTCGTAGTCTGACACGTCATAGCCGAAATCCACTTGGGGCGACGGAAAACACGGCGTGATCCAGATGGCGTCGACACCCAGTTCATGAAGATAGTCGAGCTCCGACGTGATGCCATTCAGATCTCCGAAGCCGTCGTCATTACTGTCAGCAAAGCTGCGCGGGTAGATCTCGTAAAAGACAGCATGCTTCCACCACGGATGACCCTCCGCATCGACTCTCTGCGCGGCGGTGATGACTGGCATTGCAAGCACCGGCAAGAGGACAAGCAACGCCAATAACACATAGTTTCGACGCATCATGATTCCTTCCTGGATTCTGAGTCGACTGCCTGACGATATCGCCCCTTCCCCGCGCTGACCAACGACGTTCAGCTGCAGAGAGGACGGGTCAGCGAACAGGGTCTTGATAAAGCATTGCACCTCCAAATGTCAACCAGTTTGTCGTTACTTTATGTTTGTGCTGTTCTATCATGATAGCGTGCTGAAGCTCCATACAAACCGATACGTTGGCGCCGCTCTGGCCTTTTTGCTGGCGAGTTGCATGGTCGGGTTTGGACAAGAGCCACACGCAGCGGCGTCCGCGGCACAGCGCGCATATGAACAAGCTGCGCTGGATATCCAGAATGGCGATCTTGCTGCCGCACGCACGAACCTCGAAAAAGCAATCGAGATTTCTCCCGCAAACGCCGAGGCTCACCAATGGCTGGGCTGGGTATTGGCGCGGCAGGGCGAGACCGACAGAGCAGTTCGCGAACTTCGATCTGCACTCAAGCTTAGACCGAGTCTCAGCGATGCTCACGTGACTCTGGCCAGCATCCTTTTCCAGCAGGGGAATTTCCCGGATGCTGAAAAGGAAGCGCGGACAGCGGTGAGAGTGGCGCCGAACAATGCCGAAGCTCATCACATCCTCGGTCGCGTTCTTAGTCAAGAGAAGGCGAAAGGCGAAGCTGAGGCACAAATGCGCAGCGCGGCAAAACTAGCCCCTAGCCGTCCCGACATTCAGGACGATCTGGGCTCGGTTTTGGCACAGCAAGGCAGATATGATGACGCCGCGATCGCGTTCAGCAAGGCACTGCGTCTGCAACCGGCCTTCGCTCTAGCGCATTTCCATCTCGGCGTTGTTCGTTTACAGCAGAAGAAGCTGGACGATGCTATCCAAGAACTAAAGCGCGCGATTGAGATCGCTCCCGACGACCCTGCCTCGCATTACTACCTTTCCCAAGCATTCACAGAGCAATCAAACAACGCCGATGCATTGCAAGAGTTGCGGACAACCGCCGAACTGAAGCCGGATTGGTTCGACGTTCAGATCGCTTTGGGCATTGCAAGCCAGCATGCGGGCGATGCCAGTGGGGCGGTTGCAGCCTTCAAGCAGGCAGTGAAGCTCCGCCCTTCAGACCCAGAAGCGCACAACGATCTTGGATTGGCGCTTATTCAGAAAGGCGACGCGGAGAGTTCCATCCCTGAATTCAAAAGCGCCATGGAACTCCGCCCGGAGGACGCGACTTTCCGCGGGAATCTGGGTATCGCTTACATGCAACGTGCCGATTTCGACGCTGCCATCGCAGAGCTCAGGGGCGCTGTTGAAGCTATGCCGGGCAACGCGTCGCTTCATTACAACCTTGGGCTGGCATACAAGCTCAAGGATGAACTGGATAAGGCAGTCGCGGAGTTGCAGATTGCGGCGCAACTGGATCCGAACCTGGCCGACGCCCACTACACGATGGGAGTCCTTTTCTGGCAACGAGGTGAGTTTGACAAATCCGCGGAAGAACTGAGCGCAGCGATTCACGCCCGCCCAGGGTACACGGAGGCGTACTACACCTTGGGGACGGTACAGAAACAGCAGGGCAAACTACAGGAGGCGGTCGCATCTTTGCGCGAGGCGATCCGGCTCCAGCCCACATTTGCTCCGGCGCACACAACTCTGGCGAGCGTGTTGAGGCAAATGGGCGACAAGGAAGGCGCGGTCGCGGAGATTCGAGCGGCGGCTCAAATGACTGGCCCTGAGAACAATCTCCAGTTGGCCATCAACGCGACCAATTCCGGAATGCGCCTTTTGAATGCCGGTGACTTGGATGGGGCGATCGCGCAGTTTCATGCCGCTATTCAGATGAACGACAAGTATGCTCCAGCCCACCGGCACCTGGGCGAAGCCCTAGAACGGCAGGGGAATCTGGCGGCTGCGGAAACGGAATTCAAGCGTGCCAGTGACCTCGAAGGACACAAGTAGCTTTACCAAATTTCATAACTTGTTCTATAATTTTCCAGGGAGGATCGAGGTTCGTCGGCGTATTCCTTATCTCAGCCCTTTGTTGACAAGCATTTATAAATGTAATAACATTCTCTAGAATATTGTACTGACCAGTGGCAAATACAAAGCACGGGAAAATTCGGGACGAGATTCGTCAAGCCATTCTCTCGGGGAAGTACAGGCCGGGTCAGCAATTACCGACCGAAGCAGAGTTGGTGCTGCAATACTCGGCATCGCGACCGACGGTCGCACGGGCGTTGCGCGATCTCCAGCATGAAGGGCTAGTGATGCGCCGTGCCGGTTCCGGCACCTACGTCAGCGAGAATCGCGGTTCTGCGCAAGGGCAGCTGTTCGGATTGATCATTCCGCGACTGGGAGAGACGGAGATCTTCGACCCAATCTGCAGAGAACTGGCACGACACACGCAAGAACGCCATCACGCTTCTGTGATCTGGGCAACCACTGGAACGGAAGCGTCGGTGGATGTGGAACAGAAAGCTTGGCAGGCGTGCCAACAGTGCATTGGAAGAAGGGTTGCAGGCGTGTTCTTTGCCCCTCTGGAATGGACACCGAATGACGCGGAGATCAACGAGAGGATCGTGCAGGCTTTTGATGCCGCAAAGATCCCGATCGTACTCGTTGACCGTGACATATATTGCTATCCGCGGCGGAGCCGTTACGATCGCATCGGAATTGACAATCGCGCGGCTGGTTACATCGTCACGGATCATCTAATCAAGCAGGGATGCGAACGAATAGGATTCCTGAGTCGGCCGCACTCGGCGGAAACGGTTGTGCTGAGATTGGCGGGGTACCGCGATGCGCTTTCTGAACGTGGAATTAGTGCCCGAAAGTCGTGGGTTGGCGAGGGAAACCCCGCAGACATCGAATTCGTGCGGGGCTATTTAAAAGAGTCAGAAGTCGATGGAGTGGTTTGCGCGAACGATTTCACGGCCGCTAATCTGATGCAGACTCTGGATCTGCTTGGCGTCCGGATTCCTCAGGAAATGAAGGTTGTCGGTATCGACGATGTCAAATATGCGAGTCTCCTGAAAGTTCCTCTCACGACCCTGCGCCAGCCCTGCAAAAGCATAGGAGCCGCCGCAGTCGATGCGCTGATTGCGCGGCTTTCGGATCCAGACCTCCCGCCTCGGGACATTCTGTTCCAGTGTGCGCTGATTGTGCGCGAGTCGTGCGGAGAGCGACTTGGTCATCTTTCCCGTCCAAGCGTGCCCTTGTTGGCTCCGAAAGAAGCCATTCGTGCGTGATGCAACCCCAATCGCCCCTTTGAATCCAACCTCAGGCGTAAAGCTCAAAGACGCTGACCTCGTGCCTTCCCGTACCTAATCGATTTTCTAAATGATATTACATTATAACAAAGTCGCCGTAACAAAATGCTTGACATTTGTACTCGAATTGATTATAAGGCCTGCCAGATCGCGGCCGTAGTCTTTTTATACTAGTTCGTGAGCAAGGGGTTTTCACGGAGTGGGGATCACATCAGGGCACGAACTGGTGCGGTTGCGTCCCACCAAAAGGAGTCAAAGCATGTCAGGACCGAGGTTGATTTGCGTACTCAGCGTATTACTGCTGGCCCTTCTTGCGGCGCTCCCGCAGCAGGCGTCGGCGCAGGCCGTATACGGAAGTATCCTTGGGACCGTTACCGACCCCTCGGGTGCTGCCGTTGTAAATGCCAAAGTAACAGTCATTAACCAAAACAAAGGCACAACCGATACTGTAACCACCAATGAAAGTGGAAACTACTCCGTTACGCACCTAATTCCGGACCCCTACACGGTGCGTGTCGAAGCCACTGGTTTCAGGATCATCGAGCAGAAGAACGTGATTGTCATGGCCGACATTGGCGCGCGGGTTGACTTGCAGGCTCAAGTCGGCACCGTTACGGAAACGATTGAGGTCACCAGTGTAGCTCCGCAACTGCAGACAGACCGCGCCGACGTGGCGATCGAACTGGCTGAGAAGCAGGTCGCGGAACTCCCGATTATCAACCGCAATTTCCAGAGCATGGAATTGCTCATGCCTGGAACGCAGATTCAAACCGGCTGGGCCCATGCCGCCACAGAGAATCCCCAGGGCAGCAAGCAGATTCATAGCGGCGGCCAGCACTTCAGCGGTACCGGCTATACCCTCGACGGCACCGACAACCAGGACCCCATCCTTGGTATCATCATCATCAATCCCAGTATGGACACGGTCACCGAGACCAAGTGGGCCACTCAGAACTACGACGCCGAGTTCGGCAAGGCCACCGCCGGAATCATGACTACCCAGACCAAATCCGGCTCCAACCAATTCCACGGCTCCGGCTACTTCTACGAACTCAACCCCACGGGTGCAGCCAAGGATCCTTTTTCCAACGCCCCGGAGCTGAACAACTGGAAGCAGTATGGCGGAACCGTTGGCGGACCGATCATCAAGAACAAGCTGTTCTTCTTTGCCGGCTACGAAGGAACGCGCCGCCAAAGCGGAGTAACAATGACGGAAACCGTCCCGACGGCTCTGATGAAGAGCACCTGTCTGAATTCTAGCAGCGCCATCTGCGACCTGAGCGACTATACGAACAATCCAGCCAGTGGCAACGGCTGGGTATTCAACCCATACATGGCGGCGGGTTCGCGTACCAACTACACCACCTACAACGCCGGGTCAGATCCAACGAAGCCGTGCTCGACGTCGAATCCCTGCACTACCCAGATTCCCATGGCTGATCTGAGGACGTGGGACCCGAGCGGCGTGGCGGAGAAGATTCTCAACCTCCTCCCGGCGCCCAACGCAACCGGGACATACGGGGGTACGCAGGCCAACTACGCGGCCGGCGGATCGGGCAGTTTCAACGACTACCAATACACGGGCCGTGTTGACTACAACGTGTCTCAGAAGATGCAGATATTCGGCCGATACAGCCGCGCCCATTTCCTGCTTTCCGGTAAGCCGGTGTTCGGCAATTCGATCGGAGGTCCGGGCCTTGGCTATCTGGGCTTGGCGGGGCAGTCGCAGATCAACAACTACAGCTTGGCATCGGGCTTTGACTACATCTTCGGTAGTACGTTCTTTACCGACTTCCGTTTCGGTTTCTTCCGCTACAACCCGCACTCGACGAAGTTCGATGAAGGCAGTTCGACGGCAGCCTCAAGTTTGGGTTTGGCTGGGTTGAACACCTCCGATGTCACCACCAACGGGCTGCCGGCTTTGAACTTTGAGAACACCATCGGGCAGAGCAACCAGGGCGGGAGCGCCTCTGGCTTGGGCGAAGGCCTGAACGTGGGCCGCTGCAACTGCCCGCTGATTGAACGAGAAGATGGATACCAGTTTACCAACAATTGGACAAAGATTTTCGGCAACCACCAGTTCAAGGTGGGCGGGGATCTGCGGCATGCCATCAACCTGCGAGTGCCGTCCGACTCCAACCGCACCGGCATTCTCAACTTCAACCACCTGGGAACTTCCGACGGATCAGCGAGCCCTATCGGAGGACTGGATGTCGCCACGTTCCTGTTCGGCGAAGTCACCGCTTTCAACCGCTACGTAGGCTCTGCGCTTGAAGCGAAAGACCAGGAGCGGCAGAACCGCTACTTCCTCTATGCCCAGGATACCTGGCGCGTTACTCCCGCATTGACCTTTAACTACGGCGTTCGCTGGGAGTGGTACGGCCCGGAGTATGTCAGCGGCCCAGGGGCTGGCGGCTTTGCCGTTCTGCCCGAGGGTGTTATCCGCGTAGCCGGCTACGGCAATATCAGCGGCAACGGAAACACGACGCCTAATAACAAGAACTTTGCCCCACGCGTGGGCATAGCCTACAAGCTCACCCCGAAGACCGTGGTTCGTATGGGGTACGGCCGCAGCTTCGACATCGGCGTGTTCGGTTCGAACTTCGGGCACACGGTCACGCAGAATCTCCCGGTGCTGGCCAACCAGCAACTGACGGGGCTGTCCACGGAAGTGTACGCCAATACCACGGCAGCTTTCGACTTCGCAGCGGGGGCGCCGTGTTTGCCAGCCGCGCTGGGGTATTCTCAGACCAACTGCGGCAACGGCCCGGCTCCCAACCAGATGCCGGTGATTCCGGCGAATGGGATTCTGCCGATCTTCGGCCCCCAAAACAACGTCTCTCCCCACTTGCGGCCAGACAAGGTGGTGGTGCCTACGGTGGATGCGTGGAACTTTACGGTACAGCGGCAGCTTACAAGGACGACCAGCATCGATATAGCCTATATCGGAACGCACGGTAGCCATGTCTTCCGAGGCGAGGGAAATAACTACAACGTCAATACGCCAACGATCGTGGGCTACGGTACCATTCCGTACGAGCAGCGGGCGCCTTACTATAACGCGTTCTCAACCCCCTACACGGATCAGAATGGCGTTACTACAAACGTGCTCTGCTGCGATAGCAGTCAGGGACTTACCGATAACGCAAATGATGGTACCAACCGTTACAAGGCGTTCCAGGTGAGAGTCGACCAGCGTTTGGCCAAGGGTCTGACCTTTCTGGCGCACTACACATATTCCAAGTCGTACGACTCCGATGGCAGCTATCCGGCCGATTGGCGTTATTCGTGGGGTCGGTCGGACTTCAACCGCGACAGTGTATTCGTCTTTGCCCCGGTCTACGAGCTGCCGTTCGGACGAGGGAAACAGTTCCTCGGGAACATCGGACGGGTTGCGAACTTGCTCGTAGGCGGCTGGCAGATCAACGGCGTTCTCACCAAAGGCAGCGGCTTGCCCTGGACGCCAAGTTACGCGGAGTGCGCCTCGGATGAGGACGTCGGCATATGCCGTCCCAACTTCGTGGGAGGCAGTTTCCACGTCGGGGTGCAGCGTCTCGCGAACGGCAGCATTCAATACTTCACGCCAGTTGCTGCTCTTACGACTCCCGGCACGGTCAACGGTGCTTGGGGCCGTCCGCTAGCTGGCACCCTGGGCGGCGTACAGCGCAATTCGTTCACTGGCCCAGGAGAATTCAAAACCGATATGTCTTTCTTCAAGAACTTCGAGATCACGGAACGGGTGAGTGCGCAGTTCCGGGCGGAGTTCTTCAACATCTTCAATCACCCGGTCTATGCCTTTGGCCCCAACGAAACGGGAACCGGCACGTCCATAGACACACCAGGCGCGGGTCAGATCAACGCTCTGGAAACCGGCACGACGATGCGTCAGTTCCAGATCGGCGCGCGGGTTACGTTCTAGCTCTTTCACCCCTGTTGCTCAACTTGGGGGGAGCGCCAAGCTCCCCCCCTTTTGATCAGTTTCATTTGGCCAATCGGCTTCCCGTTATTGCGGACGCGTCAGGCCGCTAACGGAGCAGGGTGTGTTCTTGTGTCCGTCGGGGTTCGTCCGTCCCTAAGGTTACCTGGGTGGCCGGAGAAGTGAAATCGTGAAAAAGACCGTCGTGGGTCTCGGAGAAATCCTCTGGGACATGCTGCCTGGGGATATGCACCTCGGCGGAGCTCCCGCGAATTTCGCATACATTACTCGGCTGCTTGGCGACGAGGGCATAGTAGCGAGTCGAATCGGGAGTGATCCCCTGGGGGATGCCGCCAAGGCAAGAATGGAAGCGTTAGGACTCTCGACCTCCTTTCTGCAGAAGGACGCCGTGCACCCAACAGGGGTCGTGGATGTCGAGGTGGATGCCGCGGGCAATCCCCGGTTCAACATAGCAGCGTCTTCGGCCTGGGATTATCTCGAGTGGACTGAGGAGTGGAAAAGACTCGCGGAGAAATCCGATGCTGTCTGTTTTGGTTCGCTCGCCCAGCGCTCACCGCAAAGTCGCGACACCATCTACCGCTTCGTGGGCGCAATGCGCCCGGAAGCCGTCCGGGTTTGTGACCTGAATTTGAGGCCGCCCTTCTATTCCGCAGAGATCCTGAACGAGTCCATGAAGCTGGCGGACATCGTAAAGATGAATGACGACGAACTGCCGGAGGTAATGAGCCTGGCCGGATTCCCGCACCAGGATGAGAAATCGTCCGCCCTGCGACTGGTTGAGCTCTTCGACCTAAGACTGGCATGCGTGACCAGAGGCTGCAAAGGCAGCTTGTTGATGAGCAGAAACGATTACAACGAGCAGCCGGGATTTCTGGTGAAGGTAGCCGATACGGTGGGAGCGGGCGACGCCTTCACCGCCACGCTTGTGCACGAATTCATGCGTGGAGATTCACTTGCCATCATGAATGAGAAGGCCAACGCGGTTGGGGCCTGGGTTGCCAGCCAAGTGGGAGCGACTCCAGCACCGAAGGACGGAATTTTGGAACGCTCGCTCGCAGGAATTTTCTGACGGAACTTCTCGCCCGTTGTATATCGGCTGGTCTGCGCCGCTGGTGAAATTCCACCGCACCCGCGGCGTGGTGCTCTTATGCGCAAATACTCCATCTGTATGCAGAATCGGTGAAGCCGTTCATCTAGGTGAAAGCGTGCCGGGAGCGTAGTCAAGAGGCCAAAGCGAGCGAAGACGGCCCAAAGGCTTCTTCCTCCTCTGCTTCGTGCCGGTCTAGCCTGAATTCCGAAGTTGAAGGCAGTTTTGAGAGTGGTCTAGGGGCTGAATGGCTGGGGGGAGCAGCGCGCTCTGGGGCAACTTCGGCGAAGTTGCAGTTCCGTAGGCTAGGACGTTTTCGAGCAGCGGGATGCGCTGTTGCAGGCCGCCCCAGGAGGCGGACAGGTGCAACACCAAACGATGCCCGGCGCGCCCGAGCAGGGCGCCGCACAGAAAGACTCACGCACGCAGCGTGGCGGGTTGGCGATAGGTGGCTAGGCCGGCCGCACGTTGAAATTCTCCGAGCAGATTGAACAACAGCAGGATGCTGCGTAAACAATGGCTCAGCAATCTCAGGCACGTTATCCACAATGCACGGCGGTCTCACTATGGCTATTAAATCTGGGGCGTTAATTGAAGATCATCGAAAGCAGCCATTCTACGGACTCCATTCTGAGGCATATTACGCCTTTTGACGACTGAGGAGTTCATGGTTATGGCCTGGTCAGTGTCTAGTTTCGTCGCCGCCGAGGTGGCGATCAAAGAATTTGACGATCACATCCAGCGCGTCCTTCGATTCGGGGACATCCACGTTATAAAAGAATCCGTGAAATAGTCCTTCCCACACGTGGAGTTCAGTTTCCACACCTACTTTCACTAATTGTTCGTGTGTATACAGGGCCGCACTCAATTCAAAGCCTCGCGTGCCTGTGATCAGTAGGGTCGGCGGAAACTTCGCCAAAACGTCCGGCGAGTTTACTGGCGCAACAAGGGGGTCTTTCGGATCCGTTCCGGCAAGATAGTTCAACGGCGGGGTTTGCGGGGGTGTAGGTGGCGCCATCCGAGCCTCGCCCAGCGGCCCTGCGGTATATAGGGCATCTCCCCCAAAAACACCGCCCGCTGATGCGCAAAAGATCCCTATGGCTCCCGGCATAGGGATCCCATGGGTCTGAAACCAAGCAACCGACATCGCAGTCTGCATGCCGCCAGCCGAGCAGCCGTAGATGCCGATCTCTTTGGGCTTGTGTATCTTGAGGAGTTCCCGGTAAACGGTCGCGACGTCTTCGCTGGCGGCCGGAAATTTGTTTTCTGGGCCTTCTCGATAATCAACACTCACTACTTTGATCTGTCCCAACACAGAAACCGGAATAGATTCGAGCTCTGCACAACCGGGCCAGCAGCCAGAGAATCCGCCGCCGTGGAGATTGATGAGGACTCGGTTCTTGTTACGTGCCGAGACGCCCGCCTTTGGTGTGTAAATGTACGCATGTACGCCACCGATTTTCTCGTCCCTCTTTTCAAAGGCGAACAACGTATAGTCACGTTGGAGATAGGGCTTCATGAATCGTGGTACTCCGGCGTCTTGTTTCAGGATTTCAGGATCTTGCATCTGCTTCAGATGCTGGGTGACATATGCTTTTGCTTCGGGGCTCAGAAACGCTGACACCGGCACCTTTTGGGCAGGGACCTGAACCGTACCGTCTGTTTCCACGATTACCTTCGGAGAATTTTCTGTTGGCCGATCCTGAGCAAAGAGCTTGGGCGACTGGAGCAATAGGCTCAGCGAGCCGGACCATAACACCATGAGAACGATGCGAGAGTTGACTATCATGAGGTCCTCTTCATCAGGGTGGGCGTGATAGTGACGCTGGAAGTATACCATCGCCCTGGTTCCGATGGTGGCGGAAGAAGACATTCAAAAGGTGAGCCGCGACCCGAATTGAATCGTCCGAGGGTTGTTGGCTTGCGATGTGACTTTGCCAAAGTTCAGATTGAGAACTCCCGACATCACTCCTACGCAGTTGACCGAAGGAAGCGTGAATCGGAAGCAGAAATACCGCAAATAGCATCCCGCATTTAAGCACACGCTGTAGGCGAAGAACCGGCAATGCAAAATCGCCTGGCAAGAGTCAATCTCCCGATGATTTGATGCTAGTTGGATTGTACCTCAGGGGCGCGGACTTCCATCTGTGGGTCGGACACTTGATGGCACCACTCTGCGGGGAGGCCTGAAGGAACGAGCGGGGCCGGGGCTTCAGCGACGCCAACGTATTTGTCGGCGCCACCGTAGTAGAAGAGGAACGTGCCATTCCGTTGGACCATACCCTCGACAAAGACGACGTTCGGGACTTGGCCGTGTTTCTCCCATTCCAATTCCGGACCGAACACAGGATTGTGTGAGCGATACAGGAGTCTGCGCGGATCACTGCGATCGAAGACGGCCACACCGGTGCGGTAGACGAGAGAATCGTCGGCGCCGTTGTAAATGAGAAGGATGCCTTCGGGAGTTAGAAGCGGAGGCGGGCCGGGCTCAACGACGCGCGAATCGAAGTTGCCAGGCCGCTTGGGCAAGACCGGTGTGGGCGTCGCTTCGGTCCAGTGGAGAAGATCGTCCGAGAAGGAGAGGCCCATCTGATCGCTGTGGTCGACGGCCGTGCCGAGCCAGTACATCCAATATTTGCCGTCGATTTTTTCGGGGACGATGGCGCCGGACTTGGTCCAGCCGACGTTCCAGTTGCCCTTGTAGGCGGAGAGAAGGATGCCTTTGCGTTCGAAATGTTGCAGATCGCGAGAAATGGCGAGACAGAGTTGCGCGTCTTTGCTGTTGTAACCGGTGTAGGTCAGATAAAAGAGGCTGCCAATTTTGACGACGCGGGGATCTTCTACACCGCCACCTTTTTCGTAGTCGGTCTCCGGAGAAAAGACAGGTCCGGATTTGCGTGCGAAATGAATGCCATCAATGCTTTCGGCGTAGCCGAGGCGCGAAACACCTTGAGAATCCTGGGCGCGATAGAGCATGACGAAACGAGGGCCGATCTGGATAACGGTTGGATTAAAAGTTCCGGCTAATTCCCAGGTTTGGCCTTGAGGCGCAAGGATGGGCTTCTCTGAGAGGCGCTTCCACTTGTAATTCGAGGCTGCCAGACAGAACAGAAGAAGAATCAGGATGAGCAAGACGGGCACGAATCGAGGTGGTCGAACACGTTCCAGAATGCGCACTGAATGTTTACGCCTTTCCCTGGCCCTTTCCTGAAGGCGAGAGGGTTTCTTTGTCGGGCCACAGCCGCTTCTGCAACTCCTCCCGTGTCACCGCCTCGCCGGGGCATTCTAGGAGAATCGCGAGGACCTGAAAAGGCTGGCCGGTGAGCTTCCGCCGCATCCCGGCTTTGCGCAATTCCCCTGCCTGCAGGCCCACTTCAAAGTTGGAGAAGGCAAATACTCCACGAGGATGGAGGGTCTCGACCACAGCAGTGCGCCTCCATTGGCGCGAATTGTAGCACTAATTAGCAATCCGGGCATGATTTGCACAGATTGGCCTGACCTTCCAGTTCATTCAATTCACAGGAGTTAGCTCCGGCTTTTCTTTCGACCTCCGACTAATCATCAATTGAGCCGCCATGCATTGAGGTAGCCGAACCTCTCGCCCAAGGTCGCCCCAACCACGCAACGCGTGGCGGAGGGCGACATGAAAACAGGAAACAAGCAGCTTTCAGGAAGCAATGAAACACGCAGGCAGAAACAACCTCATTCAGTTTGGCTGGGCTTCAAGATAGTTGTGGGATTGGTCATCACCTTGGGTTTTCAGCGTTCGAGTACTCTTTTAGCCCATGCGGCAGACCCAAGCCCCACCATCAGGGTGCGAGCTATCAATTTCACAGAGACAACACCAGACACGATTAGGAAAGCAGAAAAGGAGGCTGGGCGGATATTTCGTGAAGCCGGATTGAACGTGGTCTGGTTGGACTACCCGCTTCGGGAATCAGCAGCCAATCCTGAGGACCCATGTCAGCAGCCGCTCGGACCTGGCAACGTCTTTGTACGCCTGCTCGTCGGTGAAACAAGAAAGGGCATTCCAGATAGTGTGTTCGGGTTTGCCATTCTTCCTGCTCTGGCAAGTGTTTACTATGGGACCGCGGTGGATCTCGCCAGGGATTACAGCGCCGAGACCGACGTCCCCACGATTCTCGGTTGCGTCATGGTCCACGAAATTGGTCACCTGCTGCTCGGGTCGAACAGCCACTCCCCAACCGGAATCATGCAAGCCCATTGGGGACGGAAACAGTTGCGGGGACTCGTCAAGGGAGATCTTGAATTTACAGGCGAACAGTCAAGACAGATTCGAGCAGAGTGGCAAGCGCGAATGAAGCTGGAAGCGGCCTCGATTCACACGACAGGTTCAAAGGGCTAGCCCTGCGTCAATGTAGGTCCTGGTTAACGCATAATAAAAGGGCGCCCGGTTGGAGTAGGTTTTGATCGTTCGCATCATGACCTACAACAAGGAGCGCCCTCATGAATGACGCCAAGTATCTGGGGCTGGATGTGCACTAGGCAATGATCTCCGTCGCCGTTCTGGACTCTGCAGCCAGGGTGGTGATGGAGGCGATTCTGGAAACGAAAGCGGAGACAATTCTCCAGTTCCTGCGCGGGCTGCGAATCCCTCTCTCCGCCAGATCTTCATTTCGCACCGTATTTGCAGGCGTTTTTGAAACCTGCTAGGGTCTCGGTGTCTACAAATTTCGAAAAAACACACACTAAGGACTTAGCGAGGCACAACTGTGGAACGGAAATCTCCCCTGGCCCATCCACCAATGAGCCGGGTCGTCCGGAGGGCTAAGAAAGCGGGTCGGGATCATCAAGAAGGTACGGGTCACTGTGTAAGGGGTCACCAGGTCCTGGCCTACCTCAGGCTACCGGAGTTTGTCCGCCAATGAGAACGAAAACTCAGACGGCAAACACTCCGTCAACGAACATGTATGCTTCATGGCCATTCTCTCTCGATGAGCGATAAAATACATGGGTCTCTTCACCTCGGTGTTCTCTGAGACGACCGGAAATGGCCGGAGGAAGGGACTGCGAATAGCATGGAGCCAAGAGCGAAAATCAGAAGAACGAGGACACTTTTGTTTCGCACCAACCCACATACTAAGGCCGGTACAGCGCTGGCGTTATTCTATGTCGCGGTGATTGCTGGAATGATTATCCTGTGCTGCACAGAGCAGGTTCGGGGCCAGGGAATCGCACAAGGTGTTCCGCCTCCCCCCGGTGCCAAGACAATTAAGTGCAAGGACCGGCCCATCCCACAACTAGTGGACGTCACGGAGAAAGCGGGAATCCATTTCACCCATTCCTCAGCACCGGAGGCGCGCTACATTGTCGAGTCCATGAGCGGTGGCGTCCTCTTACTGGACTACGACCGCGACGGCTGGCTGGACATTTATTTCACCAACGCCCCGACGGTAGATGGTTTTCTAAAAGGCGAAACTGCACGCGGCGCGCTCTACCACAACAATCACGACGGCACTTTCACAGATGTCACCGAGAAGGCAGGACTCAACAAGCCTTGCTTTGGTATGGGCGGCGCCGTCGGCGACTACAACAATGACGGCTGGCCGGACATCTACCTCACCTGCCACGGTGGCAACATTCTGTATCGCAACAATGGCGACGGCACGTTCACCGATGTTACCAAGCAGGCGGGCGTGGCGGATGGGCGCTGGTCAACGGGAGCAGCCTTTGGGGATTACGACGGGGACGGATTTGTGGACCTCATGGTCACCAACTACGCGGAGTTCGACATGCTGCACCCGCCTGTCTTCGGGAGCGGTGTCACCTGCAAGTACATGGGAATTGACGTTCAGTGTGGCCCCCGCGGGCTCAAGGGACAGGGCGATTCGCTCTTCCACAACAACGGCGATGGCACGTTCACGGATGTCTCCAAAGAGGCAGGCGTTGACGATTCTTACGGCTTTTACGGCTTAAGCGTCGTGTGGGTGGATTTCAACAATACAGGGCGGCCGGATATTTATGTCGCGAATGATTCAAATGCCGAGTATCTCTATCGGAACGACGGCAACGGCAGATTCACCGAGATTGGCCCGGAGTCCAGCACAGCATTCGGCGAAGATGGTCACGAACAAGCCGGGATGGGTGTGGCAATCGGCGACTACCTTCACACCGGACGCCCCTCCATCGCGGTCTCGGACTTTGCTCAGGACAACACTCCGGTGTATCGCAACGACGGAAAGTGGGAGTTTGAAGACGTGTCGTACGCGTCGGGCATAGGGCTGCCATCCTTGCCCCTTGTGAAGTGGGGCATCGCTTTTGTGGATTTGGACAATGACGGCTGGTTGGACTTGGTCACGGTGACAGGCCACGTGTATCCCCAGGTGGACAGGCTGCCCACGACGGCTCGTTATCGCGAACCGAAACTGGTTCAATACAACCAGGGAGATGGCACTTTTTGCGACGCCAGCAATCAGTCTGGACCTGCCATTTTAGAGCCCCGAGTATCCCGCGGCTTGGCCGTTGGTGACCTATTCAATGATGGAAACATGGACCTCGTAGTGGAAGATTTGCAAGGCAGCCCCATGGTGTTGCGCAATCCCGGGCTCCCAGGCAGGCATTGGGTGAGCTTCGAACTTGCAGGCACCAAGAGCAATCGCTTGGCGATCGGCGCGCGGCTCAAACTCGTCGCCAGCGGCATGACGCAGACGCATCAGATCCTGAGCGGAGGGAGCTACCTTTCCCAAAGCGACCTGCGAGCCCATTTTGGTCTTGCCTCGGCAACTAAAATCGACAGCCTGGAGATTCGCTGGCCCTCCGGGCTAGTCGAGACGCTCAAAGATCTGGGCGTAGACAAGTTCTACAGCGTCCTCGAAGGCCAGGGAATTGTGCGTGCAGACGAAATTCGCCCTAAAGGACAAGCGACAGCAAGGAAGCCACACGCCGGGAACGCTGCTTCACAGCACTAGTGTGCTCAGTAGCTCACGCGCCCGATATACACCCCGTAAGGATCGAGGTGTAAACTCTTCAGCACTCCGTCCGGAGCGCTCGCGGCATTTTGCAGCAATGCCTTTGCCTTAGCAGATGCAAATCCCTGCTTCGCCAAATCGACCGTCAGATTCTGCGCGACGCTGGAAAAATTAAGGACCACCAAAATCGCACCCTCTTTGCTTCTCCGCAGATAAGAGATCACATTGGGGTCTGTGTCATTTAACGAAATATAGCTACCCTCCAGCAGAGCCGGCTCTGTTTTGCGTAAATGGATCACCCGCTTGTAGAAGGAAAAAATGGAGTTGGGATCCTTGCTTTCTGCGGCAACGTTGTGCGACTTCGCTGATTCCGGAATCGGTAGCCAGGGCAGGCCTTGCGTGAAACCGGCGTTCACGGAAGTACTCCACTGCATCGGTGTGCGCTCTCCGTCGCGGCCCTTTTCGAGCGGCCAGCCCAGAACGCCGATGGGATCTTTCACATCTTCTTTTCTCTTGGGATCGTTGTTCTCCATGCCGATCTCTTCGCCGTAGTACATGATCGGTGTGCCGCGCAGGGTGAGGTAAAACCCGGCCATCAATTTTGCAATGTCGTCGTTGTGAGTCCCGTCGCCGTAGCGGGTGTAGGAGCGAACGATGTCGTGATTGCTGATGACGTAGGTGGGCCAGCCGCCGGAAGCATCCACTCCGGCGATGTGATCGCGCAGGACGGGGGCGGAAAGCGGAAGTTCGGTGAGTAGGAGATCCATCGGCATCTGAAGTTCGTTGCTGTGCTCGCCATAATATTCCTTCAGCTCATTCACGTTTTGTGTCCAGGTTTCGCCGATAAGGACGGCGTCGTACTCATCGGCGACCTTGCGCAGCCGCTGAAGAGCACCGTGCATTTCTGGGAGCTTCTTGTTGTATTTCTCCTCCATGTTGGGGCGGCCGAATTTGTCGGCTCCCGGAAGAACGGGATTGTCCGTGAGCTTGGGATCTTCGTAGAGCGAGTCCACTGCATCGAGGCGGAAGCCGGCGACGCCGCGCTTATACCAGAAGCGCGTGGAATCGAACATTGCCTTCTCGACCGCTGGATTGCGCCAGTTCAAATCCGGCTGTTCCGGGTAGAAATAGTGGTAGTAATACTGCTTGGTTGTGGGGTCGTACTTCCACGCCGAAAGTCCAAAGGTGGAAAGCCAGTTGTTCGGCGGCTGGTCCGGGCCCTTGCCGTTCCTCCAGATGTACCAATCGCGGTGCGCTGAAGTCTTTGAGGATTTGGAATCGAGGAACCACTTGTGTTGGTCGGACGTGTGATTGATGACGAAGTCGAGAATCACACGGAGGTTGCGCTTCTTTGCTTCAGCGACCAAGCGGTCAAAGTCGGCGAGCGTGCCGTACATCGGATCGATGGCCTCATAATCCGAGACGTCGTAGCCGAAATCTACCTGCGGAGAGGGGAAGCACGGGGTGATCCAGATGGCGTCCACGCCCAGGTCGTGAAGGTAGTCGAGCTTGGAGGTGATTCCGTTCAGGTCGCCAATGCCGTCTCCATTGCTGTCGGCAAAGCTGCGCGGATACACTTCGTAGAAAACAGCGTGTTGCCACCAGGCATATCCGTAGGCATCTTTCGAGTGGGTCTGGGCGCCTGCAAAGGGAGCCCAGCATACAGCAAACAGACATGCAACAAGCCAGAACTTGGCACGGATTTTCATGCAGAAACTCCTAGCTTGGGGATTGAGTGTATTGCCCGCTATCGATTGCCCTTAGCGGACCGTGGAGCGAAACGTAGCACAAGTGTACTGCGAACGGAAGCGTCGTTTCCAGCAGGCAAACTTACGATAACAGAGTCCGCCGCGTGGTCTGCCTTCCGGAGGGTCCCGCCATCCACGCTAGCGACTTCTTTCCCCTGGAATAAGGAGAGTTCGTAGGATTTTCCGGGAAGACCTTCCAAACTCAGAGTGAGCTGGTCCCTCGAGCTGGACCAGTTCTCGGAGAGAATCCGCAACCCTTCGCTTCGCGCACCGGGGACGGGCATCTGTGATGTGTACGTGATAGCGAAGTCATGCCGCACCTGGACGCGCAGCACGTTTGGTCCGCCGTAGACCGGAAAACGAATTTGCAGGTGCTGGTCCGTATCATTCGGCTGCACTCTAAAGGGGATAGGCCGGTCGTTCAAACTGGCAGAAAGTACCTCCGCGCGCAGACTCAGAGCCGGCTGAAACTCGAGGAAGAGCTCGCCCTCACCGGAGCGCCGGACTTCCAGCATCATCTCCTCTTCGGTACGCTGGAATCTTATATTTGCTGCTACGTTTGCGACACGTACGTTTTTCAACGAAAACGAATCCCAGTTCGCCGGCAGAGACGGCGCAAGCTTCACCGTATGCGCCACGGCATCGGCTTTCAAACCGAACAAACCCTTCAATAAGGGGCTCACGACCATGGCTGCGGACCAGATTTGGTGTGGCGAACTGGTGGAAAGCCCTTGGTAGTAAGTGCCCGAAAGCACCTCGGTCACATGCCCGGGCGCTCCATCCAGAGCGAGCAGCGAATTCGCGCGCAGATTTTCCCAAGCAGGATGGACCTGGTGGTTGTTGTACTCTCCCACAGCCGCCCAGCCGGTAAAGAGCGGCCAGACGGAGCCGAAATGGTATCCTCCCGCGCTATACAACGGAGATTTGTCGGAGATGATTCGCATCCCCCAGTCGGCAGAGTGATCGAGGGAGGCGAGTTGGGCTACCGTATTCTTGACCCGCGAGGAGTCCAAAATACCAAACCACATCGGGACGGTGGACAAGACCGTGGCTTCCGGCACGATTTTGTTTTCCTGGTTCACCGCGAACCCATAAAAATGCTTGTCCTCCAACCAGAACGCTTCGTTCACTTTGGCCTTTTGCGCAGAAAATTCCTCCGCAAGTATCCTGGCTTCGTCTTCGTGCCCGGTCAGTTTGGCGAGCTCGGCCAGACAGCGAATTGCTTCCGCGCCGACACCGCTCTGATAGAGTTCGGACTGCACGGGAAGCAGCGGGCCGCCCTCCACCCATCCGTGCCCCACACCGAAATTCTTCGGTAAACCCGTGGGGCCATACGTGGAATGCAGGAATTCGTACGCTCTCTTGACATTGCCCCAGTGCTCCCGGGCGAATGCGACATCTCCGCTCGTGCGCACGTAATCTTCCACCGCGATGATGTAAAGCGGGGTCGCATCCGCAGACGCAAAGCCGTACGGATAGTTTCTGAACCAGTCTACCAAGTAGGCGGTCTGCGCGATTTCATGTGGGATGCGCCCGTCTTCGCGTTGGAACTGCGTTAGAAACTGCAGCGCCGTTTTTGTCGACGGGTAATCACCGGCACCATTCAGCGCAAATGATGTCCAGAGCGAGTCGCGTCCGAAGAACCATGCAAATCCCGGCCGCTGGGAATCGCCCGACGTGCGGTAACCCGCGATCAAACCGGTACCGAACTTGGGATTCGTGACCATCCCCTGGACCATGCTGATGCGTGACCAGTCGTACGCCTGCTGTAGTTGGTCGTCCGGCAGCTCCACGTTTACGGTGCGCTGCAGGTATTCCTCATAGTAATGTGCCGAGTCCTGTTCGAGCGCCCCATGCTGCTCCGTCAGCTTCCGGTACGTTGTCTCTGCCTCCACGGCGCCGTTGGTGGACGCCGCCAGAAGAATGAGTTTGGTGTCCTTGCCTTTCGCCGTTACGCCCAGGCGAAACCCGCTCAGCGGAGAAGAAGCGTAGTTGTTCTCAGCCTCCTGGAGTGAAACCGTGCCTGTGGGCGACCCTAGCAGGGCGGCGTAATTCCTCTGTTGCTCGCCGAAGACGAAAGCGTGATTCACCATATCCCAATTCGCAAACGTTGCCCCAAGTGCAGCGGGCCATTCCAGCTGAAAGTCGCGGCGGAATATGGCTTCGATCTCCAGCGGCTGTTCCGTTTCCACTTCCAGGCGAATGATCACTCCGGGCTCGTGCACGGGCGCAACGAACGTCTCAGTCACGCGAAAGGTGTCGCTGGCATAGAGTATCGAGGTAGACTCCGGCCGCACGGTGATTGTTCTCGCCAGCGACGCAGCCGGAACCGCGTGGTCGTCCGTGTGGAAAACAAGGGAAAAATCACGGAACAGCTTCAGCGGGTAAACCCAAGCCTCGACGCGCCCAGATTCATTGCCGAAGATGGCGCTTTTCTGGCCGACAGCACACAGGAACTCCCAGCTTCGTATGGGCCGGGAGAGCTCTAGCGCGTGCTGTTTTTGGGGTGGCGCGGCCATCAGCGCAGGCGAAAGATAGCAGGCAGCGAGCACGAGCAAGCAGGCCCTTAGCCAACGGAGACCACATGGATTCGTCATGAGAAGCCGCGTCCAGGGGAGGATGTGATACTCGGCGCGGCAGTTTCGTGAGTCCGACACACCCTGCGGAGCCGCTTGCAAAAGTAAAGACATGTCACGCAATATAGACGAAACGCTTTGAGTCTAACACAGGCGCAAGTGGGGAAGGTACGGGTCTTGCCATCGACACGCCGCAGTTTCTTGGAGTCTCTCTGCCGTTCCTCGTTCGTTCTCTCCCTGGAAAGTATTTTTCCCCTGATCTTGCCCGCCCGGGCGTTCCCCCGTCAAACGACCGACAGCAGTTCAGGGGCGGTTGCGGGATCACCAGTCGGCGTGAGTTTCATCAATATCGCGAAGGAATCCGGACTGAACGTAAAATTCATCTACGGCGGGGAGCATAAGAACAAGTACCTTCTCGAAACCACGGGTTGCGGCGTCGCCTTCTACGACTACGACAACGACGGCTGGTTGGACATTTTCCTTGTGAATGGGACGCGGCTTGAAGGATTTCCCGCGGGACAAGAACCCATCAATCGCCTGTTCAAGAACAACCGCGACGGCACCTTTACCGACGTAACCTTGAAAGCTGGATTGGCGCATTCGGGATGGGGACAAGGCGTCTGCATCGGTGACTATGACAACGACGGGTATGAGGACCTGTTCGTTGCGTATTTCGGAAAGAATGTTCTCTATCACAACAACGGTAACGGCACGTTCACGGATGTGAGCGAGAAAGCAGGCGTTTCGGGGAGTCCAAAACGTTGGAATACCGGCTGCGCATTCGTCGATTACGACCGCGACGGCAAGCTCGACCTCTTTGTCGCCAACTACATTGATATGGATCTAGCGACGGCGCCCGTTCCGGAGTCGGGCCCGTGCCTCTACAAGGGGATCATGGTGGCCTGCGGGCCTCCCGGTCTAAATGGCGCCAAGAATATGCTGTTCCACAACAACGGGGACGGTACATTCACCGACGTGTCCGAGAGCAGCGGTATTTTGAAAACGGATGGTACCTACGGCTTAGGTGTCTTGACCGGTGATTTTGATAATGACGGCTGGCCCGACATTTTCGTGGCCGACGACTCCACGGCGAGCGTGCTCTACCAAAACCAGAAGAACGGCAAGTTTCTGGACGTCGCGCAGGATGCCGGATGCGCGCTCAGTGCCGACGGCAAGCCACAGGCCGGCATGGGCGTTTCCGCTGCAGACTACGACTTGGATGGTAATCTCGATATTTTGAAAACAAATTTTGCCGGCGATACACCGACGCTCTATCACAATGTGGGCGGAATGACGTTTGACGATGCGACCTTCCCGGCAGGACTGGGCAAGCACACACAATACCTTGGGTGGGGATGTGGCTTTTTTGATTTCGACAATGACGGGTGGCCAGATATTCTGATTTGTAACAGCCACGTGTATCCCGAAGTCGAGCAATTGCGCACGGAAGCGGGCTATGCCCAACGCAAACTCCTCTACCGGAACCTCAGAAACGGCAAATTTGAAGATATTTCCTTGGACGCCGGCCCCGGCATCTCGGAGCCTTCCGCTTCGCGCGGTTGCGCGTTCGGGGATTTTGACAACGATGGGGATATTGACTTCGTCGTGAATTGCGTAAATGATTTTCCGCAACTGGTGCGTTGCGACTCTACGCTGCAAAATAACTGGATCAAAGTGCGAACCATCGGAACCAAATCCAACCGCAGTGGAATCGGTGCAAGGCTGCGCTGCGTGGTGCAAATGCCAGGAGGTTCGAAGCCGCACCAGCAGATCGATGAAGTCCGCAGCGGCGGGGGTTATTGTTCGCAGAGCGATCTGCGCGTCCACTTCGGCATCGGCCAAGCGCAAAAGATCGATCTGCTTGAAATCCGCTGGCCCAGCGGCCTGGTGGAAACTTTCAAGGACATCAAGCCCAACCAGCTGATCTATGTGAAAGAGGGTGAGGGCATCGTCCGAAATGTAACCTTCCCCGCCCCGGGAAAGAGCCAGGGAAAGACCTGAGAATTACATGCGGATCTCCGAAGGCAGACGATCTCTTCAAATCAGCTCGAGCGTCCTGGTCCTAACTGTCCTTCCGATTTGTTTCGCGCGCAGCGCTTACCAATGGAAACGGCTCTCGCAGAATCCCATCGTTGCACCACAAGGCCAGTCGTGGGAATCCGCCGGAACATTCAACCCTGCCGTCGTTCAGGCCGGCGAGCGCTTCCGAATGCTCTATCGCGCCCAAGATGCGCAGGGCGTGTCGCGCCTGGGATACGCTGAGAGTTTCGACGGCATGCACTTCGCTCGGCGCCCGGAACCGGTGTTAGTGCCCGAAACGGGATACGAAAAGGGTGGTGGCGTAGAGGATCCCCGAATCGTCAAGATTGGCGATCAGTATTACTTGACCTACACCGCTTACAACAGTAAAGATGCGCAACTGTGTCTCGCCATCTCGAACGATTTGTTGCATTGGGAACGGCAAGGAATCCTGCTGCCCGCCTACCAGGGCAATTGGAATGTAGGCTGGACCAAATCGGGCGCGATCGTTCCGGAAAAGATCGGCGGCAAATACTGGATGTACTGGCTGGGAGCCGCCGCCGATCAGACCGACCAGATGGGTCTTTCCTTCTCCAGGGACCTTCTGCACTGGACAGAGGCAGCTCCAGCGCCCGTCCTGCCGCGTCGTCTGGGAAAGTTCGATTCGCGCGTGGCTCGCGTTCTAACTTCCTTTACACAATCCCCCAATACACCCCCGGGGAGCCCTTACCGGCTCCCCCTTTTTTATGCTTAAATTCGTTCCAAGTGAGGCTGCGGTTATGGTTTTCTCCAGAACCGGACTGATTCTCCTTCCGCTCTTGGTCGTTGCGGCGCCAACTGCTCTCTCTCTTCCCTTGCAGGAGCCCGCTGCTCCCTCCGCCAAAGCCGACGAGGCTTCACCCTTCGCTCAGCAGCGGCGCTTGCTGGAACTCGGCAAATTCACGGAAGCCATCAATGATCTGGAGGCTATGAAAAATCAGTCCCCACCTCCTAAGGGTCTGGCTCGTGAACTGGGTGTCGCTTACTACAAGAAAAGCGACTACCCGAACGCCATCCTCAATCTGCAGAACGCCTTGAAAGAAGATCCCAGCGATGGAGAAGCAACCCAGCTGATGGGGCTCTCGCTCTACCTTTCTGGCAGACATGCGGAGGCCATTCCCTATCTCGAAAAAGTTCAATCCTGGTATCCGCGCGCCAATGTCGACGCTGCCTATATTCTGGGAGTCGCTTACGCGCAGACCAAGCAGTTTCCCCAAGCCCGCGCAGCCTTCGCCAAAATGTTTGGCGTGCCAAGCGATTCCGCGGCGGCGTATCTTTTTTGCGCACGCATGTTTCTACGGCTCGATTTCCTTTCCCTCGCAGAAGAGTATGCCCTCAAAGCGGAAGCCCTCGATCCCAGACTTCCTATGGTCCATTATCTTCTCGGCGAACTGTACCTCTCCCAGGCCAGACTGGACCAAGCCATCTCTCAATTCCAGCAAGAGTTGGTGATCAATCCCTCCAATCCCAATGTCTATTACAAGCTTGCGGATGCCTATTTGCGCGCTGAGCAGTTCGATGATGCCGAGCGCCTCCTCCAGCGTTCCATCTGGCTCGACCCCAATTCCAGCGGACCTTACATCCTGCTGGGCAGTGTGCTGCTAAAAAAACACGAGCCGGAACTCGCCGCACGCTCCTTGCAGCGCGCTATTCGAATGGATCCCGGCAACCCCATGGCGCACCAGTTGCTCGGCCACGCCTATCGCACTCTCGGCCAGTCGGCCGATGCTGACCGTGAATTGCGCCAGGCGGCGGATTTGAACCGCAATCCTGCCAAGCCCTGACGCTCCTTGCCGGGAATCTTGAGAAGTCTCTGCTCAACTTGTCATCGGACGGTCTTGGCTCGCGTCTGAATTGGGATAAGCGCCAGAAGCAGCCCAGTCCGCGAGGCCTGGGAATCCAACCAGCGGGAAGCTCAACGCTGTGAAGCTTGCCCTAAGCCTCGAAGGGTGCGGCCTAAGTTAATGGACGCCGCCCAATTCCGTTCGTTTCGCTTCGGGCAACGACTTCAAAAACTCCAAATATGCCGCATTCGTCCATCCAAACCCGATGACATTCATGCTGTACCCGCTGGTCACTGCCGCGTCCGTCGAGCGCGTCACCGCGTTGTACTTCTCGACGATATATCCTTCCTTCACGTAATTCTCCGCGACCATGCTCGCAAACTTGTACGAAATGCGTTCCGCCTCGTCCCTGTAACCGTACTTCCTTAACCCCTCCACCAGGATCATCTGCGTTGGCGCCCACGCATACGGCGAGTCCCACTGCGCTCCCGTATGGTACGGGCTCATCACTGCTCCACCCGGTTGTTCAAAGCTCTTCAGGTTCGCCACCAAAGCCTTCGCTTGCTCCTTCGTGGCCAGCCCTGCCCACAAGGGGTAAAACGTTGTGAGGTACTCATAGTTGGAGCGAACTTTCTTCGTAAAGTCGAAGTCGAAGAACTCCCCCTTCACGTCATCCCACAAATACTTATTGACCGCCGCGCGCCGCGCTTCGGCCTTTTGTCTCCAGGATTGCCCGTCCGGCTTTCGGCCTAGGATTTCGCTCATTTCCGCCAGGTCCATCTCCGATTTATAGAGCAAACTGTTCAGGCACACCGTGGCGTAATGGTGTGTGTCCGCTCCAAACGGCCCGAAGCGAAAGGAAATATCAAAACCGGATTCCCGCATCGCCCGGTCGCCCTTGAAGAAATCCCTGCTCAGTGTAAATTGTTTCAGTTCTCCGCAGTGCGGCCTCTCCATGGTGCGCGGCATATCGCAAAGGCGCAGGACATAAATCATTCCTGGGCCCAGCTCTTTGCTTTCGTTCGGGAGGCGCTCCACAAATCGTCCCGCGCTTGGCTCCGGATGGCTCAGGAAGTATTCAACCACTTTACGGTAGTGATCTTTTTCATCTTTGAGGCTCTCCGGTGCCGGTCCGTCCCCAAAGTCAAAGTAGCGAGACAGGCCCGTGTCCCCCGCCCGCATTTCCGGTTCCAGCCACATATCATGATCGCGTAGGGCGTAGCCGTAAGCCCGTTCCAGCCAGCTACGATCCTCCTTGCCTTTTTCCTTCTCCGCGCTGTATACCGCCAGAATCATTGACGTCAGAAATGGCTGCTGCGCCCGGCTCAGGTAGTAAGTACGGTTGGCATTCAGAATGCTTCCGTAATGCTCGATCTCAAAAAAGAAATTCTCTACCATCCCGCGTGCCAGTTCGATGTGGTCATCGCTCAGCAGGCCTCGCACGATGAAGTAGCTGTCCCAGCCGTACATTTCGTTGAATCGTCCGCCTGGCACGACATAGCGGTCCGGCAGATATAACAGGCCATGCGGATGGAGCATATTCGTATCGATCTCACCCAGCTTACGAATCACCACGGGCAGGGTGTGAATTTCCACTCCGCAGCGCTTTTCCAATGCATGCAACTCCCCCGTCACGGTAAAATCGGCCGGAACATAGAGCACGGACGCGGTTGTGATTTTGGGATCGACAACCGTCGCACAGTCATTTATCGACCGAGTCAGCTCGCCCCACGATTTTCCGATGTAGTCGAGAATGGGTTGTCTAGGCGCCGGAGCACTGCTATTTTGTGCTGCACAATATTGAGGTCCGAAGCACCAGGCTACAGCGAAGAGGACGATGAGGGACAGCTTCGTTCCGTTTAGGTGCAAGACAGGTGCCTCCTGCCAGCCGCCAATAGCGCAAACTGAATCTGCAACATATTGGTTATACAAGCTTTAAACTCTTTTTGCACGCACGGTTTAACGTGCCCTAAGCAATGGTCGAATCAGGGAGCACTGTCAGAAATGTGGAGTCGGAACAGTGGGAGACTTTGATTTGCAAGGCCCTAGCATTTCACGGCGCTTTCAGTTCGGTGCTCGCGAAGAATACCAAACACCTGTTTGATCCATGTGAAGACGGCGAGATAGGGATATCAGCCGATCAAAAAAGGGGAAACCTGCGGAAAAGGCAAGAAATAAGCTAAGACAGAAGCGAAGCATATGCGCGTGTCCCTGACCTGCCACGATATGATGGTTTCGCGTCCTGCCTATTTCTACCTTCTTGCGAAGGTACCGCACAAAAAGACATGAGTCTGTTGAAAAATCAGGCCAACGGCAAAAGTTAGTCCTGCGGCGGGAATGAGCTTCAGCGCTTATGATGCTCTCTCAAACTTAGAGCGTCGCAA
>Ga0208457_1000467_pt1 | contig 40528 bp, 28 predicted proteins | sample June2015DPH_10_1_FD_185513 | JGI IMG/M metagenome (GOLD analysis project Ga0208457, IMG submission 185513) | Peatland microbial communities from SPRUCE experiment site at the Marcell Experimental Forest, Minnesota, USA - June2015DPH_10_150... | ecosystem: Environmental > Terrestrial > Soil >... | reverse complement strand
GGCCGGTAACGTTGGGGTCGACGTTGCTCACGTCCACATCGTCTTGGATCGAGGTCACATCGGTTTCATTCCGGCTGACCACGTTGGCCTGAAGTGTTGTTCCCACCACCCCGATGACGGCGGTGGGCGTGGTGGCGGTAAACTTGCCACCCGCTTTAACCACCTCCGCCCTCACCTTGCCGGCGGCAATTTCGATCTGGGTTTGGTGGCTGGTGGCGTCGTGGCTTTTGATGGTCATCTGCGAGCCGGCCCCCACAAAAAGCTCAGAGCCGTCGGTCAGTTTGATTCGCACCCGCCCTTTGGCCACCGTGTGAACCTTATCCTGCCAGTAGACGTTATCATTGAGGTTCAGGGGAAGATTCGCTTGTGCGCCGCGATCGACCTCCCCTTTCGGCATTTCGCCCGTCACGCTGCCGGCCAGTTGTCCCCCCGCCTGGGGAAGGCCGTGTTCCAGCCGGACGGTCTTGCCGCTGCGCACCATCACCGGCGCGCCGGCGCCATGGATCTCAGCCTCACCTTTATCCGCGATCACCACTGCCGAGGCGTTCACCGCCGCAATTCGACAGATGCTGGGATAGTCGCCGCCGCCGCGCACCAGGACAAACGCTCCCGGAAGGTTGACGCGGGCCGGCTCAGCGCGGTTGGTCCGCACCACGACGGCGCCCTTGACCAACGTCATGGCGGCCGGGCTTCCCGTCGCCGCCAGCGCCAGCTCGGTGTTCTCCACCAAGATGGCCGCCGTGCCGCGCAGGTTGAGATAGGCGCCCGAAGCCACGCCGGTGGAGACCACGTCGCCCGCGAACACCGCCTCTTTGGCGATCACGGGCTGATGGTCCACCAGCACGTTGCCTTTGGCGCCCACGATCGAGCCCACCACTTCCGCTCGTGACAATTTGCCCGCCCCGAACCCATTCCCTGCCAACCATAAAGTTGTCCCTACTATGATGGCCACTGCCCGAGAATTAAGCATTTACAGCCTCCTTCGTCTTGTGAAGTGGCGAGTGGCAAGCGGCGGAAACGGGGTTCGGGATTCGGGGTTTGGGGTTCGGGTAAGAAGGGGACCTAGTGCCGTTCCAACTTGTTACGCCTATGTATTGCACCTACGTCTTGCGCAAAAACTCCCAGAGTGGCTGAAAACTGTTTGCCCAAAGAAGTTGGAACGGCACTAGCCGTACTTCTGCGAAACCCGAACTCCGAAACCCGAATTCCTCCTCACTTTCTGCCTTCTGCTACTCCCTATTCCCTATTCCCACTCCCTACTCAGTGCACGGTCAATTGCAGCGTGCTGTTGTGGACGATCTGAAGATCGGTGCCCGCCACGTTATAGGTGGCGGTGACGATCAGATTGTAGCTGCCCGCGGGCGTGGCGTTGGAGACGGAAGACTGCGGCGCCATCCCGCCGCCGCACGCCGCCCAGGTCGCCACCATGGCCACCATCAGTCCCGCCGCCATCATGGCCAGGCGCAGGCGGACCGGGCGCCATGGCCGAGCCTTGACGTAGGCTAGCGCGCTGGCCAGCAACGCCAGAATCACCAGCCCCAGCGGCCCGCTCGGAGTCCCCCCGGGAACGCGCCAAGGGCCTCGCGGCGGCACGAGCGACCGAGCCGTGGTGGTTACGGTGACGGTTAAATTCGCCGGGTTGGTGTCCGTGAAGGTCACCGACGGCGGCGAAACATTGCACGTGGCTCCCTGCGGCGCGCCCGTGCAGGCGAGCGAGATCGACCCTGTCAAGCCGTTCTGCGGAGCCAGGGCCAGGGCAAAGGTCGCGGACTGGCCGGCCGAGACACTCTGGCTCGAAGGCGCCGAAGTCAGGATGAAGTCCAGGAATTTGACCGAGAGATTGGTCAACAGGTGCTCCAGCGCGGCATCGCCGTGCACTTGGAAGGAAAGCCCTCCGCCCGTGACCGCCTTCAAGTTGCTCAGCGTCAGCGTGCTCGGCTGGCCGGCGGTCACCGTCGCCGGACTAAACGTGCAGGTGGCCGGATTCTGATTGGTGCAGGAGAGTTGCACCGTGCCCACCGCACTGCACGCCTGATGCGCCACGGTGAACGTGGTCGTGTCCACCCCGCGCGGCACCGAGGACGAAGGCGAGTTCGAGCCCAGGAAGCAGGGCGCCAAGCCATTCCCGGAGAGCGCCACGGTGTTCGGACTGTTCGCCGCGTTCGAGGTTATGGTAAGCGTTCCGGTCTGCGCGCCGGTCGTCGTCGGTGCGAAAGTCACGGTCACGGCACAACTGTTTCCCGGCGCCAGCGATGCCGGGCACGTATTGGTCTCAGTGAACTGCCCGCTGACCGTGATGCTTGAGATCGTCACCGGCGCCGAGCCCGTGCTCGTGAGCGTCACTGTCCCTGGCTGGCACGTCTGGTTCACGTGCGTGTCGGGCAATTGCAGGCTGTTGGTCGAAAGTGTGACGGCTGCACCGCTGATCCCCGTGCCCGCCAGAGTGATGCTTTGCGGGCTACCCGAGGCGTCGTCGGTGATCGTCACGGCGCCGGTCCGCGTCCCGGTCGCGGTGGGCGTGAAAGTCACAGGGATGCGGCAACTAGCGCCTGCCCCCAGCGTTGAACCGATGAGCAATTGACAGGCGATCGGCCCAGGTGTGCCTGGAAGCGCCACAGCAAAATCACCGGGGTTCGCTCCGGTAACAGTAATGCTACTGATGGCCAACGCTGCGCTGCCCGTGTTGGTGAGTGTAACGGTCTGCGCCGCGCTGGTAGTTCCCACGATCTGGTTCGCGAACGTGAGGCTGGTGGGCAACAGTGAAACCACCGGAGTAACACCTGTCCCGCTCAGCGAAATGGTTTGCGGACTGTTCGAGGCGTTGTCGGTAATCGTCACCGTTCCGGTCCTGGCGCCAGTTGCGGTTGGAGTGAAGGTCACGGAGATCGTGCAATTAGCGCCGGCCGCGACGGAAGTACCACAAGTGTTGGTCTGAGCGAAATCACCGCTCGCCACGATGCTGGTGATGGTCAAAGTCCCGCTGCCCGTGTTGGTGAGCGTTACGGTTTGCGCGCCGCTGGTAGTTCCCACGATCTGGCTCGCGAAGGTGAGGCTTGTCGGCGCCAGTGAGACCGCTGGAGCGCCTACTCCGTTTCCGCTCAAGGTCACGGTTTGCGGGCTTCCAGGGGCGGTATCTGTAAACGTCAAGGTGCCGGTCTGCGGGCCCGCGGCGGTGGGGCTGAAGACCACGTTGACAGTGCAAGTGGCACCGGGCGCGAGCGAGCTCGGACAGTTGTTGGTTTGGCTAAACTGGGGAGAAGTCGCAATGCTTGAAATCGTGAACGACGAGCCGCCGGTATTACTGACGGTCACTGTTTGCGGACTGGACGATTGGCCGACCAGCGTATCCGGGAAGGTCAGGCTCGTGGTTGAGGCCGCGAAGCCCGGCGGTATGACGCCGCCCGCACGGACGTTGAAAATGTATTGGCCGAGGTTGGAGCTGTTCAGGCTGTTAAAGATGAGGCCGGTTTGGGTGTTGGTGTCCAGCAGCGCGCCATTCACTGCCGAACCCGGTTGTTCGTAAAAAGTGTTCGGCAGTTGTGTGCCGTTGGAGAACCCGACGCGTGCCGAAGCACCGCCCAAACCGTCGGACCCGCCACTGGCATCGCCGGTCTCCCACTGGACCTGTCCGTAGTTGAACTCGATGTCGAAATCACCTGGCGCAATATCCGAGCGATTGATCAGAAGGAGCTGAAACGCGTTCAGTTTGTCGGTGGCTTCGTCGAAATACCCGACGTTGAAGTAGTTCACGCCAAAGGCCGTATGGCCGTTGACGGTATCAGTCCCGTAAGTGACGAGCTGCGAGTCGTTGTTCGGCCAGGCGCCAGTGTCCACATCTGCGAAGAAGGGCCCGATGATCACCGTGCCGGTGCTGGTCAAATCGAACGGCGTATATGTCTCCAATTGCGTATCAAAGGTCACATTGCCATTGTTATTCACGAACAGGCCGTTGTATTGGTTGCCGAAGAAGTTGACGGTGAACGGCAACGGCACCATCGAAGTCGAAAGGTCGTCATTGGGGCCGAAAACGTTGGTGGTGAAGCCCGGGAGATTCACGATGGGGCTCGCACCGAACAACCCGACAATCACCTGGAAATAGCCGCCGCCGGCTGAGACCGTAAGAGTGCCGCTTCGGGGTCCGGTTGCCGTCGGGGTGAAGGTAACGCTGACGGTGCAGCTTGCGCCGGCGAGGATCGTGGTGCCGCACGCATTAGTCTGGCCGAAGTCACCGGAGGTTGAGAAGCTCACCCCTGTTTCGTCGAATGTCTGAGTGTTGGTTATAGTGACTGTTTGGGGCGGGCTGGTGACTCCGATCGGCTGGGGAGCAAAGAAAAGCAGCCGCGCCGACTGTGTCACACTCTCGCCCACGCCCAACAGCGAAACGATCTGTGGGCTGTCAGGGGCGCTGGACGTGATCGTCATGCTGGGGTTTACTTCATCGTCTGTCGCAAAAACGCCGGCAGAGGTCGGGGAGAACGTGACGCTGATCGAGCAGCTCGCGCCGGCAGCAATCGTCGTGCCGCAGTTATTCGTTTGGGCGAATTGCGAGTCGCTGGTGGTAATGCTGCTGACCGTCACGGCGGTGGTGCCGGTGTTGGTCAGCGTGACAGTCTGGGGAGCGCTGGTGGCGCCCACGCCCTGGTTGTCGAACAACAAGGTCTGGGGCGAGAAGCTCATGATGATCCCCGTGCCGACCAAGTTCATGCTCTGCGGGCTGTCCGGTGAGTTGGTGACCACGGTGAAGATGTCACTGATGGAACCTACCGCGGTGGGAGTAAATGTAAAGTTGAACGTGCAGGTCCCGCCGGCCGGAACCGTATTGGCGCAGGTGTTCGTCTGAGCGAAATTGGTGCCGATGGTGAGGGTTGCGCTGGTGATGGTCAGCGGCGTGGCTCCAGTGTTAATCAAGGTGGCCGTCTGGATGGCGCTGGTTGTAGCGACGGTCTGCGCGACAAACGAAAGGGTGGTCGGTGTAAGACGGGAGACGAAGCCCGTGCCGGTCAAGGACATCGTGACAGTTCCGAGGCCGGTGTTGACAACCAACGTCCCGGACCGCGAACCGTCCGCGGTGGGCGTGAATGTGACACTGATCGTGCAAGTGGCGCTAATCGCCACGGTGCCGGGGCAGTTGTTGGTTTGCGCAAAGTCGCCAGTAGTCGAAATGCTGTTAATCGTCAATGGCGCGCTGCTGTTGTTCGTCAGCGTCACGATTTGCGGCGGGGTGGTCAAGCCCACGGCCTCGGGATAGAAAGCAAGCGAAGTCGGAGACAAGAGATCGAAACCCGTGCCGTTCAGAGAAACAAGCTGCGGGCTGTTCGCCGCATCGTCGGAAACGGTGAGAGTCTCCGACAGAAACCCGGCGGCGCTCGGACTGAATGTAACGTTGATCGTGCAAGCCGCTGCCACCGCCAGTATGGCAGGGCAGTTGTTCGTTTCGCCAAAGTCGGATGATGCGGTGATGCTGATGCTGCCCAACGGCCCCGTGCCGGTATTGGTCAGCGTTACGGGCTGGGAGGTGCTGGTGGTTCCGACGGGCTGGTTAGAGAAGGTAAGGCTCGTCGGCGAAAGGCTCGCGACGCCATCGGAAGCTCCGGTCCCATTCAATGTGACCGTAGTTGGGCTGCCAATCGCGCCGCTGGCAGTAATCGTCATGGTGGCGGTCTCGGGGCCAAGGAGGGAGGGCGTGAAGGTGACGGAGATGCCGCAGTCAGTTCCTCCCGAGACGGGGCTGGCGCAGGTATCGGTCTCGCTGAAATCAGCGCCGTTGGTGCCTCCAAAGGCTATGCTCGCGCCAGCAAGGGTATTGCCGCTCACATTGTGAACCAGCACTGTCTGGGGCGAACTGTGGGTGCCCCCAGCCTGGGGCGCGAAGGTCACACTTAGGGGCGTCACAGCCATGGAAGGCGTGGTCAGGTCGCTAATCCGGGCGACAAAGGAATCGTTGGAGTCATTTTGATTCGACGTTTGGAAGGCTCCGGCGATAACGGGAAAATCCAACGAGCCTGCGAACCCGGCGACGTAGATGTTGCCCGAGCTGTCCACGGCGACTCCGGTTCCTTCATCGTTATAGGTCCCGCCGAGATAGCTAGAAAACACGAGCGCGGAGCCGGCAGAATTCAGCTCCGAGACGAAAGCGTCAGTTGCTACGGTTTCCGTCAGGCCACCTCCCAACACAGATTGCACGGGTGTCATGAGAGGAAGATTGTCCGCGTCAGTAAAGCCAGTAAAATAGGCGTTGCCTGAAGTGTCTGCGGCAATCCCGAAAATCTGGTTGCCGTAAATTCCAGTACCCTGGTAAGTGCTTCCCCCGAAGTACGTGGCGTAAAGGTTGGCCCCGGACGGGTCGAACTTGGCGACGAAGCCGTCCCACGTGCAGTACGGCGAGCATGAACCCTGGTAATTGCTGTGAATGGGAAAATCATACGCGTCCGTGAACCCTGCCACGTAGGCGTTGCCGGTGGAATCGACAGCAATGCCCTTGGCTATGTTATAGGCAGACTGCGTGGGCGGACCGTTGAAATAACTGCCTCCAAGGTAGGTCGAGTAAACGAGCGGCGCGCTTAGGGTAGCGCTGAATTTGGTAACGAATGCGCTGTCGATGGCACTGCCGAGGCTGGACTGGTACGGGTTCAACGTGGGGAAATTAGTTGAGGACGTCGTACCCGCCACCACGGTGTTCCCGGATGAGTCCACACCGATGCCCACCGCACCGTCATAGCCGGCGCCACCCAGATAGGTAGACGCGATGAGCGAACTCGAACCAGCCTGAGTGGTGTCAATCTCCGCCACGAATGCATTTTGCGACCCCGCCAGAGTCGCCTGGAAGACGCCGGCTGTGGTGGGGAAATTTGACGAAGAAGTGGAGCCCGCAACGTAGACTTTTCCCGCCGAGTAGAAAGCAATCCCCCCGCCGGAGTCAGTGCCGCTGCCGCTCAGATAAGTGGAATAGACGAGAGCGTTTCCGGAACCATTCAACGTCGTCACAAACGCGGCACTGGAACCGTTCAAGGCCGACTGATAAGCATTGAGGGTGGGAAAGTCGCTCGATTGCGTTGCCCCGGTGATGTAAGCTTGGCCTGTGGAGTCCACCGCAATGCCGCTGCCCGAGTCACTTCCCGTGCCGCCGAGATAGGTCGAATAGACCAGCGCAGTGCCCGTGGAGTTCAGCTTGGCGACGAATGCGTCTTGGTCGCCCTGCAAAGCGTTGTTGGGGGCAGGGAGGGGATTCACGACGGGGAAACTGGCCGAGGTGGTGCTGCCCACGAGATAGGCGGCGCCGGTCGAATCGACGGCGATCGCCACAGCGCCCTGGTAAGGAATCGGGCCCAGGTAAGTCGAATAGCTGACCGTCGGGTAGGTCACGGCGGGATCGATGATCAGGGGCTTGTTGTGGTCATACGAGCCGACGTGAAAAGCCAGTTCGTGATTGCCTGTCAGGACGAAGTGGCCGTCGAGGAATTGCCGATTGTCGGCTTCTGACTGCTGACTTCTGTCCGTCGGCTGACGAACTGAACCCTCTTCTTGGTACACCATCGGCTTGCGGAACCGGACCTCATCACCGTCGGTCTTGATCACCAAGTCGCCGTTCGATTCAATTTTGAGTTCTTCATTTTGAATTCCGGATTGGCCGCTGCCTTTTGCTTTCTGCCCACTGCCTGCTTGTCCGTCTGCATCGATAGCTATTCGGATCAAGCTAGGATCGGCGCCGGGGGCTACGACGAAGTCGTATTCCAGTTGTTGCTGATTCCCGTAATAGATGAGATCGACGCCGGGGTAAATGTGCTGATAGCGAACCTGAGCGTAGTTGGGGACGTTGACTCGCCATCGCTTGGGATCATTGCCGATGAAGTAGTTGCTCTTGCCGGGCAGTTCGGCGAGTCCCGTCACTTGAGCGGCTTGGTTCGCGCCCACGAGCTTCATCCGAAGAAGGTCGCCGCCCGAAGCGGTGGAGTTCTCATTTTGGCCTTTGCTTTTTGCTTCTGCCTTCTGCGTTCTGCCTTCTGCCTTCTGCAATTCGAGCACCGCCTCATTGCCGGTTAGGAATAGATGGTAGCCGGGGCCGTGCGAGAGAAACTGGACTTGAGCATCAACCTGGCCCTGGTTCGCCTCAAAGCTCAAGGGGAGTCGTCCGTAGGCGGCGACCACCCGCGCCTGAGCGGCTTTGTCCGGCGGCACGGCCGTGGCAACGGGAGGGCCTGTATGATTGATTCGTGGCACGGGGTGTGGCGGCTGGGCGCCGAACAGTGCGACAGACGCAAATGCCGATACGAGACAAGCGGCGAGAGTTAGGGCCGCACTTCGACCTGAACGTCCAAAAAAGAGAAGATGACTTCGCAGCACGATGGCCTCCCGCGGGAATTATGAAATCTGCCTTGTCGAGAACAGACGCTTTCCGCCTGCCCGTCCATAGATACGATTACGAGCTTCAAAAGTCAAGCCAACTCTTGGGGGGGGCGGGGAACAATGTGCAAAGTTTTTCTCTCGGCGGGTCGGGCACCCAAGAGGCTATGGTTGTTGGGTAATAACAATTACCTGACTGATTTGAGAAACGGCGTTGCAACTTCGGATAGTAAGTCAGCGCGCCCAATAAGAGCAACGAAGGCCTCGGTCAGGGCGGGGGGTGACGCTGCCGCCTTGCAAGGCCGGCGAGGGCTGCCAGCCTTCGCGAGGCTCGGATGAGTCAACAGAAGAGCCAGCGGCGAGAAGAGAATTCCAAGGTCCATATACTTACGATGTATTAGTATATAAATAATATGCGGCCAATTTCTGCCCGCGAACGTAACTAATGCAACTTTTGAAACTTTTGAAACTAATTTTTTTATCTGTTGGAAATAATGAACTTGCGCAAAAATAAAATTTGCAGAAATTTGCGATTTTGGGAAAAGTGTGGCATTTTGCCCCACCGATTCCATTTTTTGTAGGGCCTCAAAATTTTAGTAGTTCCCAATGATGTTCCCACGCTGCTGCCTTTTGGCGCCTCGATTTTAGAGTTTCGAATTCGGTCCGCGGACTTCGATAACTTTGTGACCGCAATCACAACCTGAAGTGCGCGCCATTACTGCACAGTGATCGCTCGTGGTCTAGCGTGGGCGTAACGAGAAAGCGAGGCTGCGCTCGCTGGTCACTTGCCGTTAAGCTGACCGATTTCTGGCGGGGGCCAGCGTGGCACCGGCATCTTGCTTGAGTTGTCCCTTGAGCGAGACGCTCGTCGCACGTAACAGGCAGCACATGGCGAGACTGCCGTTCAGGAACCGAGTGGAAGCTGGACGCGCCTTGGGGCGAGCGCTCCGATTGCTTGCAGATCGGCGCGACGTCGTGGTGCTCGGTCTGCCTCGCGGCGGAGTGGTTGTGGCCTTCGAGGTGGCGCAGGCGCTGCACGTGCCCTTGGACGTGATGGTAGTCTGCAAATTGGGTGTTCCTGGCCAGGAAGAGGTTGCGCTCGGCGCGATCGCCAGCGGCGGCGTCCGAGTGCTGGACCGTCAGTTGATCGAGACGCTGGACATTCCTTCCGAAACGATCGAAGCCCTAACCACGGAGCGGAGGGCCGAGGTCGAACGCAGGGAACACCTTTATCGCGGCGAGCGCTCTCCACTGGACGTAGCGGGGAAGGTTGTCATCCTGGTGGACGACGGCATTGCCACGGGCTCGACGGTGCGGGCCGCCGTATCTGCGCTGCGCGAGCGTCGGCCAGCGCGCATCATCATCGCGACCCCAGTGGCGCCCGCCAGCGTGTGCACGGAACTGAGGAGGGAAGCGGACGAGCTCGTTTGCGTCGCTCAGCCCGAAAACTTTTTTGCCGTGGGACAGTGGTATTGGAATTTCTCTCAAACCAGCGACGAAGAGGTTCGTGAGCTGCTCGACCGAACATCAAAAGTTGGCGTCACCCACGCGGCGTGACTGCAACTCCTAAACCCACACTGCTAAGACAGGCCGAAAAGCTGGACGGGCTCACTCCGCCATCGCGAAGTGAGCCCGTTGGTTGCGGGGGCTGGATTTGAACCAGCGACCTTTGGGTTATGAGCCCAACGAGCTACCAGACTGCTCCACCCCGCATTCACATCATAGCTCAAGTGAGTTCACCACGCAACTTTTATTTGCACGCACAGACTAACGCCAGGCCGTGATGCCTAAACGTGGAGAGGAGTCGAGTGCAGGGGCCGGACCCGTATGTTATGATGCTAAGTTTTGAAATGCCAGTCGGGCGCGACAGTGCGCTATGGGTGCAAAAACGGCCAAGCCGGAAGTCAAAAACTTTGCGGTCAACCGCCAGGCCGGGCACTACTATCATTTGCTGGAAAAATTCGAGGCGGGCATCGAGCTGACGGGCACCGAAGTGAAATCCATTCGTGAAGGGAAAGTGAATCTGAAGGACGGCTATGCGGTGGTGAAGGGCACGGACATCTGGCTGGTGGATTGCCACATCAGCTCGTATTCATCCGGCGGCTACTCCAATCACGACCCGCTTCGCGACCGCCGGCTGTTGCTGCATCGTCAGGAAATTAATAAATTGAAAGGGCGCACGCAGGAGCGCGGCTTAACGGTCGTGCCGACGCGCCTTTATTTGAAGAAGAACCTCATTAAGTGCGAAATCGCACTGGCCAAGGGGAAAAACGTGTACGACCGGCGCGAGACCGAACGCCGACGCACGATCGATCGCGAAGCGGAACTGGAAATGAGGGAGCACAGAAATCGACACAAGTGAGGAATGATTGAAGTGGCAGGTGGTTGATCCCTATTTTTGCGAGGAGCTCCTTTGAAAATCGAATTTCAAAATACGCCGCTGAGGGAGCTTAAGTCTCCCGTCGTGGCGGTGTACGGATTTGAAGGAAGCGCGGCTCGGAGCGGGACGGCAGAGCACCTCCCGGCCGAAACCCGCGGCCTGCTTGAAGAGCTCCAGACTTCGGGCGAATTGACGGGCAAGGCTTATGAGTGCACGCTTGTCCATCGTCCTCCTGGACTGGCAGCCAGCAAGCTATTAGTCGTGGGCGCCGGGAAGAAAGAGAAATTCAACTGCGCCCAACTCCGGAGATTGAGCGGCGCCGCTGTGCGTCATGTTCGCGCGCGCGGGCTGCACGAAATGTCTTGGTTGTTTCCTGGAACTGAAGTCCTGCCTGGCGACGTTCAGAGCGTTGTCGAAGGCGCCATCCTGGCGGACTACGATGCCGACACTTATCGCACCGAACGGAACGGGGAGCGTCGCATCGATCGGTTTGGCGTCGCCGCGCCTGATGCCCAGGTGGGTGAGCCCGCACGCGCCGCCCTCGAGCGCGGCCGCATTATCGCTGAGGCGCAGAACTTCACTCGCGCGCTGGTCAACGAGCCATCCAACACGATGACGCCCTCCGTTCTTGCCCAGCGCGCGCAGGAAATGGCCGCGCGCTACGGGCTGGAGTGCCAGGTGTTTGGCCCCGACATCATCCGTGATCTGAAGATGGGTGCCTTCTGGGCGGTGGCGCAAGGCAGCGATGAACCGGCCCAGTTGATTGTGGTCCGCTACGCTCACCGCGACGCGCCGGATTCGCCCGTGATCGGCCTGGTGGGGAAGGGCATTACGTTCGATACGGGCGGCATTTCTATCAAACCCGCCGCCGATATGCACGAAATGAAGACCGACATGGCGGGCGGCGCGACCATGCTGGGCGTGATGCAAGCCATCGCGCAGCTCAAACCGAGAGTTCGCGTCTTGGCGGTTGTGCCGGCAACCGAAAACATGCCGAGTGGAAAAGCCTACAAGCCCGGCGATGTAATCACCTCGATGTCCGGCAAGACGATTGAAATCCTGAACACCGACGCGGAAGGCCGCTTGGTTCTCGGCGACGCCATCACCTACGCCAAGCAACTGGGTTGCACCGCTCTGATCGACGCCGCGACGCTGACGGGTGCAGTCACCATTGCCCTCGGCAATATCACGACCGGCGTTTTTGGCTGGAACCAGGAATGGGTGAACCGCGTGCTCGCGAGCGCCGCGGCGGCGGGCGAGAAGATGTGGCAGTTGCCCATCGATGATGAGTACCGCGAGCTGTACAAGAGCGCGATCGCCGACATCGCCAACACCGGCGGCCGACACGGCGGCGCCATCACCGCCGCCATGTTTGTGGGAGAGTTCGCGGGCGACACGCCCTGGGTCCATCTCGATATCGCCGGCACGCGCTGGTCCAACGAGGAGAAGCCCTATCGCGCCAAAGGGCCCACCGGCCACGGCGTGCCCACGCTGGTTCACCTGCTTACGAATCTTCCGCAATGATCGGGAGGGGCGGGTCGCGAACCGCCCTACATTCGCTCCGGAATCTCAATCCCCAGCAACTCGAGCGTGCGGCTTAGCGTTCTCTCGACGAGAGAGACAAGGTAAAGCAAAAAGTTTTGGCCGGCTGGCGCTGACCTTTCTGTTCAGGTCTGGGCGCTTGAGGCTCAATTTACGTAACGATCGCAGACCCAAGGGGCTGCAGCAGCCACGGAGGAGGTATGACAGTCAAGCAATTACGAGGAAAGTTGTCCCAGTTCGATGACGAAACGCGTGTTGTCGTGTACGCAGAGGATGGGAATCCGGTGCTTTTTGAAATTGATGACGTGTCCATCCACACGGAGACTCCATCAAGATCTGGCGACGGGAAAGCAGCCTTCGAGTTTGAGAGAGACGGCTCAGCGTCTTGGGCGTTTATTAGTGTCAGTGCAGCTTAGGGATGGGTAGCGGGCAGCCATGACACGCTTTCTGTGTCGTGGCTGCGCACCTAAGCGCTGAGCCTCGCAATCCGCAGTTTCGCTTGGTTTTGGCGGATTGAACCATCGTTGGGGTCACAGGGCCAGGCGCAAGTCTGCGGTAACCGGCAACTCAAAAAGATCATTTCGCAGGAGCCGGGTCGAAAAGAACAACACTTCGAGGTTTTCGACCTGACCAGTCTTGGGATTCAAGCGCGCCACGACATCGTCGCCTAGCTCTTCTGATTCCTGCTCTGCGTAGGGCGGGCACTTGTCAATATGGAGGATGTCGGCCTCGCGGTCGTACCTGAAAGTCAGTCTCGCTTCCATTCCACTTCTCCTTGCGGCACGGGCGGCTCGCCCGTGAAACAGCACGGCCAGGATGGCCGTGCCACGTTTCCCCTACATTCGCTCCGGTACCTCAATGCCTAACAAACTCAACGTCTGGCTCAGAGTTTTCTCAACGAGCGTGACGAGGTAAAGCAAAAACTGCTGGCGGCCGGAGTCGGCTTCATTGAGGATGTGAAATCGATGATAGAAATTATTGAATGCCTGCGCCAGGCGGAAGGCGTACTTGGCCAGCACGGCGGGCTCCTCGGTGGCAATCGCCTGATCGACGATCATTTCAAGCTGCGCGGCAAGCAAGGTCAATTCCCAGAAATCCCGCCCGTCGGGCTCGGCCAGAAATCGGCCGAGCAACTGGGCCGAAGTTGATTCGCCCAACCGTCCAGAATTGAATTCCGGGTGCGCCTCACTGTACTTCCTGAAAATGTTCCGGGCCCGCACCACGCCGTACTGCAAATAGGGTCCGGTCTCACCCTCGAAAGCCAATGCGTCCTTGAAGTCGAAGGCGATCATGATGCGGCGGGAAAACTTCAGCAGAAAATATCGCAGCGCGCCGACGGCGATCATGCGCGCGTACGCGCCTTGTTCGGCTTCGTCCTGAGTCAAGGCGCGCGATCGCACTTCCTCCACCGCTTTCACCAGCAAGCGATCGATTAAATCGTCGGCTTTCACGCCCAGGCCTTTGCGCCCGGAAACCTCGATCATGCCTCGGGCGCGGTCTTCTTCACTTAACACGATCCCCAATTCTTCGGCGCACCGCGGCGTGAGCCCGACAACTTCGTAAGCAAAGTGGTGGAGCTTTGCGGCCTGCTGGTGATAGCCCAGGGCCTGGAACGCTGCGTGAACAAGGTTTTGGAGATAGGACTGGCGTGTATCGATGACGGCGTAAGCTTCCGAAGCGCGGCCGAAAGCAGGCGCACCAGGTTGTCCCCGGACCGCTGTCCGCCAGACTTGCCGGTCCTGCGGCCCGTCCTCGTAGGTATAGAACGGCTCGTATCCAAAATCTCTGCCCAGCAAGCCGAACTTCCAGAGATGGTAAGCGATGTCTTTCCCCACGTAGGTGACGGTGCCATCCGAGCGCACAATGATTTTGACGTCTTCCGCCGCGGGCTCCGCCGCCGATTCACCCGCGGAGTCGCCTCCCGCGACATCGCGGCCCATCACCCAGCACCCGCGATTCTTTCCAGCCTCCTCGAAGCGCACCGCGCCCTTCTGCTTCATCAACTCGAAGGCGGACTTCCAGAAGTCGAGCCTCAGAATCTCGCTTTCCTGGACGAGCAGGTGATAGCGAACGTTGACGCGGAGCATGGTTTCGAGGTGCAATTTGACGATCGTCGTCGCGATCACATCCGCCATCTCTGCCAGCTCGCCGCGCCCTTCTTCGATAGCCTTCAGCACCTGGGAGCGAAAGACGCGCGTGTCTTCGTTTTGCTCATAGTGCTGGAACACGCGGGCATAAAGATCCCAGCAGTAGTAATCGAAACGCGGCGCCCGCGAGTCGCTGAGGTCCGGCACCGTTAGCTCGCGAACATCTTCGACGGATTGTTGTTCGAGTTGGACAAACCCCACGACGACGTCCGCCACCTGCACACCGGTGTTGTCAATGTAGTTCTGGACCTCCACCTCATGGCCGCGAAAGCGCAGCAGGCGGACAAACGTGTCGCCCAAGATGGCGTTCCTCAGGTGCCCGATGTGTGCCGCTTTGTTCGGATTGATGCTGGTGTGCTCGACGAGAATTTTCGCTCTCCCGTCCGAGGGCGGTGGAACAGGGAATATACGCTCTTTGAAAAGAGACGCCGCCACGCGTGGACGGTCCAGGTGAAAGTTCAGGTATCCGGCTCCTGCGACACTCACGCGCTCGATGCCTTCGAGCGGCAACAACCGGGCGGCCAATTGCTCCGCAATCTTGCGCGGTGGCTGGCGAAGTTGCTTGGCAAGCTCGAAGCAAGCCGCCACCGAGACCTCGCCCATTTCGACGCTGGGCGGAAAGCCCAAAACGGGCTCGCTGACCTCGCGGTCAAAAACTTCTTGAACCGCTTGGGCAAACTTCGCGCGAATCCTTTGTTGAATCTCTAGATACAAGATATTTCTCCGTGTGAGTTCCCAGATCCAGAGTCGCTTCCTGGCGTTCTGGTTGTCACTACCACATATGAGCCGCCTGGTGGCCGAAGCCTTCTCATGGCATACCGCAAGAAACTGACCGGTGATTATAGCAGAGGGATGCCTCGTGGCCAGAATCGCGGTAAAGTTTGGACACTGCCCGAAATTTATGGTGTTCTATAATCGGCCACAAGGAAGCGTGCGCAGGTGGCCTTTCCTGGCACCGTGAACCCACTCGACATTGAGACATCATTCTGATATTATTCTTTCGTCGCGCGACCACCGAAGGTCGTATAGGATTGAGAGGAACCAATGCCAAAGAGGAAGCGCCTCAGCATAGATGCAGCAGCGAAGAAGATCGCTGCGATCGTTGAGAAGGGTCTCGCTAAGTTCCCAGCTAAAGAAAGGGATGCTCGATTGGAAAGGATATGCGGCATGGCGTCTAACGCCGGCCAGTCGCCTCGCAAAAGATTTTCAAGGCAGTCTGAAACTCCCGCGAGTCCTCTTCATGCCCAGCCTCATGCAGAATCTTAACTAACGCCCTTTCGTCTCCGTCAAGAATCGCCCTTCTGATACGCTCGAGCAGCCGGCGAGCCTTTTTTCGTTCGTCGATGTCAATGGGTCGTCGGCCGCGGCTTCGTTCTTCTCTCATCACGTCACGTATTTCCTCGTCTTCTGACATGATCTGATTTCCTTTCCCTCCCAAACCCTCCGATGCGGGCCTAATCGGCTCGGCTTGACGGCAACTGGAAGCTCCAGTCATACTTTAGCAGGTTGATGAAAAAGCGGGGTCGGGCCGGGTGGCGGCGGGTTTCGCCGCCACAATCTCGATGTTTGCGGCCAAAGATGGGGTCCCCGCGCCGCCTCTACGGACTTTTCCCTCAGCCTGTCGGGGAATGAAGAGGGCGGTTTCTATCCCCGGCGAACTTTACCATAGAGCGGCGCACTTGGCGCAGCCGATTGTTTACCGATGCACTGAGGGAGTATTTGGCGCGGCATGCCTCCGAAGAAATAACCGAGGCGATGAATCGCACCTGCGCCGCTGTGGGTGAAACGACCGATCCCTTTGTCTCCACCGCCGCCCACTGCGTTCTGGAGCGTATCGAGTGGTGATCCGCAGAAACTGATTTTGCTACACCAAGATGGCGTCAACTAATATCAATCAGCCGCTGGCGAAGATCGGCACCGGCTACGGGCCGGGCGAAGCGCCGCGCTGGAGCAATTATTCCAAGTGCATTCACTGCGGACTCTGCCTGAATGCCTGCCCAACCTACCGCGAGCTGGGCCTCGAAATGGATTCGCCACGCGGCCGGATTTACCAGATGATTCAAGTGGACAAGGGCCGCCTGCCGATCGGCGAAAACTTCGTCCGGCACATCGACCTCTGCCTGGACTGCCGCGCTTGCGAGACCGCCTGCCCCTCGGGCGTAGAGTACGGCAAGCTGGTGGAAGCCGCGCGCGGCCAAATCGAGCGCAACTACCAGCGGTCTCTGGCCGCGAGATGGCTGCGCAAGTTTTTCTTTTACCGTCTTCTGCCCTCGCGCCAAGGGCTCGAGCGAGCTGGGAAGATTCTGCGAATTTACCAAGAATCGGGATTGGAGAAAGCCGTTCTGGCTTCACGAGTGCTGAAGCTTTTTCCGGGACGGCTCGAAAAAGTGGCGCGCTTGTCGCCGCGGATGGAGAAGCCATTCTTCACGGAGCGATTGGGCACGGTCGTTCCGCCAGTCGGGCCGCGCAAGTATCGCGTGGCCTTTTTTGCGGGATGCATCGCCAATCTCTCCTTTGCGCGGCTCAATGATGCGACGGTCCGAGTCCTGGCGCGCAATGGCTGCGAAGTGGTGATTCCCGGTGAGCAGGGCTGCTGTGGCGCCTTGCACGTTCATGCGGGAATTCGGGACTTGGCCCGGCAATTGGCCAAACAGAATATCCAAACCTTTCTGAACGGCGCTGCCAGCGGCAACCAGCATTTTGACGCCATCATCAGCAATGCCGCAGGCTGCGGCTCGGTCTTGAAAGAATATCCGCTGTTGTTTGAGGAAGCGGAACCGGAATGGGCCGAGCGCGCCCGAGATTTTTCGTCACAGGTGAAAGACGTTTCCGAATTTCTCGCCGAGATTGACTTCAACCGGGATTTTGAAGTAATCAAAGCCCGGGCGACTTATCAGGACCCATGCCATCTGCTTCACGCTCAGCGCGTGAAAGCGGCGCCCAGAAAGTTGCTCTTCGCCGTCCCAGGCCTGGAACTCGTGGAACTCAAGAACCTGGAAGTATGTTGCGGAAGCGCGGGGATCTATAACGTGGCCCATAACGAAATGGCGGAACGATTGTTGGAAGGGAAAATTAGGCAGATCGATGAGACAGGCGCCGAGCTGATTCTAACCGCGAATCCCGGCTGCCTGCTTCAATTGCGCGCTGGCTTGGCGCGGTGGGGCAAGCATGACAAGCAGCGCCGCGTTTTGCACGTCATCGAATTACTGGACGAAGCGTACAAGAAATTATGAATGAGGAATTATGAATGAGGAACGGCTACAATTGCCGGAAACGCTTGCCTGAGTAGGCGATCAGCATTCAACGGTTCTTAATTCATAATTCATAATTCATAATTTTAAGGAGGATCTGTGGCTGATTCCACCGCCGTTCCATCTGAAAAACTCGACGCCCTTTTGCAGGAAAACAGGACGTTTCCGCCATCCGAGGAATTTCGCCGCCAAGCCAATATGAAAGACCCGTCCATCTACAAGCGCGCTGACGGCGACGGCCTGGCATTTTGGGCGGAAGAGGCGGAACGCCTGGAGTGGTTCGAGAAATGGAGCAAGGTGCTCGATTGGAACGTTCCCTGGGCCAAATGGTTTGTCGATGCAAAGCTGAACATCACCCACAACTGCGTCGACCGGCACGCAGCCTCTTCGCGCCGAAACAAGGCGGCCATCATCTGGGAGGGCGAGCCGGGTGATTCGCGCGTCCTAACCTTCGGCATGCTCCAACGCGAAGTCAACAAATTTGCCAACGTCCTCAAGTCGCTAGGAGTCGAGAAGGGCGACCGCGTCGCTCTTTACATGGGCATGACGCCGGAGTTGCCCGTCGCCATGCTGGCCTGCGCCAAGATTGGCGCGCCCCACAGCGTGGTGTTCGGCGGATTCTCGGTGGACTCGCTGCGCGAGCGCATCAACGACGCTCAGGCCAAGGTGCTGGTGACGGCGGACGGCGCCTGGCGTCGCGGCAACGTGATACCCCTGAAGGCGAATGCCGACGAAGCGTTGAAAGGCACGCCCACGATTCAAAAAGTCGTGGTGGTGGAGCGAGTCGGCAAGGCCGCAAACGCTACCATGCAGCCCGACCGCGATCTTTGGTGGCACGAAGCAGTGGCCAATGCTTCTGACCAGTGCGCCGCCGAACCGATGGACGCCGAGGACATGCTCTACATCCTCTACACGAGCGGCACCACGGGCAAGCCCAAAGGCATCGTTCACACCACGGCGGGATATCTGGTCGGAGTTTCAACCACTCATCGTTATATTTTTGACGTGAAGGAGACAGACGTTTACTGGTGTACGGCGGACATCGGCTGGGTGACGGGGCATTCCTACATCGTCTACGGCCCGCTGGCTAACGGTACCACGACACTGATGTACGAGGGTACTCCGGACTATCCCGACCGCGGCCGATTCTGGTCGATCGTGGCGAAGTACGGCGTCAACATTATTTACACGGCGCCGACCGCGATTCGAACCTTCATGCGATGGGGAAACGAGTGGCCAGCCAAGTACGATCTCTCCTCGCTGCGAGTGATGGGCACCGTGGGCGAGCCCATCAACCCCGAGGCGTGGATTTGGTATCACCAGAACATCGGCGGCGGGCGCTGCCCCATCGTCGATACGTGGTGGCAAACCGAGACTGGGATGTGCCTGATCACACCACTGCCGGGAATAGTCGCCACCAAGCCCGGCTCGGCCACGCATCCGTTCCCCGGGATCGAGGCTGAGGTTGTGGACGAGAAAGGCCAGAAGGTAGGCCCGGGCGCGGGCGGCTATCTGGTGCTCACCAAACCGTGGCCCGCGATGTTCCGCACTATCTACGGCGACCCGGATCGTTACGTGAGGCAATATTGGTCGCGGTATCCGGGAAAGTATCTCACCGGCGACGGCGCCAAGGTCGACGAGGATGGATACTTTTGGCTGCTGGGCCGCGTGGACGACGTGATGAACATTGCCGGACATCGCATTTCCACCTATGAGGTGGAGAGCGCTCTGGTCGATCATCCCTCCGTGGCGGAAGCAGCGGTGATCGGCAAGGCGCACGAGATTAAAGGGCAGGGAATCTCCGCCTTTGTCACTTTGAAGGAAGGAACGCATCCGAGCGATGCGCTCAAGGAAGACCTGCGCAAACACGTGGCCGCGAAAATCGGCGCCATCGCCAAGCCCGACGATATTTTCTTCACCTCCGAGCTGCCCAAAACGCGCAGTGCGAAAATCATGCGGCGCCTGCTGCGCGACATCGCCGAGGGCAGGGTCTTGGGCGACACCACAACCCTCGCCGATCCGGGCGTCGTCGCAGCGCTCAAACACCAATACGAAGAGAAAGAAGGCTAACGGCTCGCCGGGGCACGCCTCTCTCTCACTTCGTATCCTCTTTCATGGGCCCGTTCGGTCGACATGGGCCCGTGTCCGGAGGCCCCGTTCCGGCCTTTTTCGCATCACCGCGTGCGGCTGCCGAGGGGCGGTCGAGCATGGAATAATTGCTGGCCCAGGAAGCCTTCGGGTTCTTGTAGACATACATCCAGGTTCCGACAAGCAAGTAAGGAATCACCAACGCCAGCGCCCAGATTTTGTTCCTCGCCGGGATTCGCTCCTCCTTCTCCCAGCGAAACAGCTTCCATGCGATCAGCAGGCCGAAGAGACCGGACAAGACCAGCACCACGATTTCCGGCCAATGCCGGGAAATGGATTGCGATCCTGACATGATGTCCTGGAACGTCGACACCAGATAAGTGGCCGGTAAATAAACCGCCACACTCTGGAGCCACTTGGGCAGCATCGGAAGCGGCACTGTCACTCCAGAGAGAAACAGCAGGCTCATCCACACGAGGTTGTTGTAGAGCTGGACCTCCTGCATGGTGTTGCCGACGCTCGCGATGGTCAGGCCGAAACCGGCGAATGCAAACGTACCAACGGTAATCAGGAACCACAGGGGCAGCAGACCGATCTTGAGCGGCATGTGAAAAATCACCATGGCGCAAAAGACCAGCAGCGCCACCGACGGAAGCTGAAGCAAGTAATTGGCCAGCAGATTGCTGCTGACGACGGTGAACGACCCGATCGGCGCCAGGCGGTATCGGCGCAGAGAGCCGCGCTCGCGCTGCATCACCGCTTGCATGCCCAGTCCCCAAAATCCGCTGCCCATCACGTTCAGCGTCAGCACAGGGCCGAACAGGTAAACGGCGACGGCTGGATTGCCGTGGGCAAAGATTCCATCGTAGATGAATAGAAAAATGACCGGGAACACGAAGGTGAAGAACAGCGCAATCTTCATGCGCGTCACCAGGCGTATGCCCATCAAGGCCATGCGAATCGCATTCATAGAAACCAAGTATGAACGATGAATGATGAATGATGAGATTGGAAAATGGAAATTGGAAAATAGAAACTGGCCTAACCTCGTCTAGTCCCGTGACCGCCTAAAGAAGTCCCGAACCCGTTCTGCCCACACGGCGCTTTGGTTGACTGCGAACGCTTCCGAAAAGAACCTAACCAGGCGGACACGAGACTAGTTTCCGGTTTCCACTTTTCCTATTCACCGTTCATCTTTCATCATTCCTCCTTCATCATTGATCTTGCGACCTGTCATCTCAACGAAGACATCCTCCAAGCTGGGTTGAGAGATATGCAAATCCAAGAGCGAATTGTTTTCCGCTTCCAGAAACCTAATGAGCGACACCACGGCCTGCGTGGCAGGTTGCGCATGAAGGAAATAGATTCCATCCGTCTCACGGCAATCCAACACGGCGTCAAGCTGTTTAAGCCGCTGGGCGGAGACGGGCTTGGCGATGCGGACTTCCAGCCGCGTGCCTTTGCCTGAACCTTTGATCAATTCCCGCGGCGAGCCGTTCGCCACCACCTGGCCGTGATCGATGATGGCGACGCGGTCGCAGAGGCGCTCCGCCTCCTCGATGTAATGCGTGGTCAACAGCACCGTGCGGCCTTCGCTGCGAAAGCGCTCGATGAGCGAATAGATATCGCGGCGCAACATGGCGTCCAGGCCCACGGTGGGCTCGTCGAGCAAGACCAATTCGGGATTGTTGACTAGAGCCAGGGCCAGCGCCAGGCGCTGCTTTTGCCCCCCGGAGAGGTGCTCGTAGAAAGTGCGGCGCTTTTCGGTCAGTCCGAAGCTCTCGAGAAGCGCTTCGATGGAAGCGCGGTGTTTGTAGAAGCTCGCATAAAGCCGCAGCGCCTCTTCAACGCGCATCTTGTCCGGCAGCACCGTGGCCTGGAGTTGCGCGCCGATCTTCTCCTTCAGTTCATTGCTTTCGCGCGTGGGGTCGAGCCCGCAGACTTGAACCAGCCCGGCATCCGGCGGGCGCAAGCTGGTCAGAATCTCCATGGTCGTAGTCTTGCCCGCGCCGTTGGGGCCCAGCAGGCCGAAGACTTCGCCCTTCTTCATCTCAAAGCTGATGCCGCGGAGCGCCTGCACCGCCCCATAGCTCTTATGCAGATTCTCGGCGCGCACCAGCACGCAATTGTCCTTGGTTGCAGTCATCAGAGTCTGGCCATCATAGCCAATGCGTCCGTCCGATGGCAAGGTCGCAATCGTTTGGCGCTGTGAAGGCCGGATTTCGGGTTCCTATACCCCCCAACCTGGCCTCCGCCGCCTTTGGGGTTCCGACGAATCGGGAATAGTGACCATATCCACGCGACGTATCTGCTCATTCTAAAGCACATTCCGGCTTTGAACGTCGTTTTCCAGTGTCCAATTTCCAGTCTTCGGCTCTGCAAATCGGGAATAGTGAGCCTGTGCATCATTCATATTTCTCGAAAATCGGGCCTTTATTCGCCGTAAGCAACTGGAAGCAAGACTGTTAGCGTCAATGGCTTTGTTTTGCCTGAAAATGATGTATCTCCCAGTATCTAAAAGCCTTAGCCCCAATGGCTTTGTTTGGCTTTGTTTTTTCTTTGTTTCGGCTGGTTTTAACCTATTCGTGCGGCCGATTCCGACCGGTCTGGCGGAAACTAACACTGCCGTCATCACCTAATAGGGTTCATACCACAGGTCATACTATTTGTCAAGCGTTTTTTTGGTGACTGTTTTATTACAGGAAATTACCCCCATGCAGTGCCCAACGCCGGCGAACACGCTTTCCAAGCGTGCTTCTTCAGCCGTTCGGACAGTTCCGCCGTAATTCTCTTGACAGAATATTCTTCCGGGCACATAATGAATCGTAATGCCAACCCAGAAGTTTGAGGAATTGTTGGACGAAATGCCCGCCGCACGGCGGAAGAGGATCGCCAAGCGTGTCGAGCAAGCACTGGCTGCGATGCCGCTGGAGGAGCTGCGCCGGGCCCGCCAGATGACCCAGGAAGAGCTTGCGCAAACCCTGGGAGTGAATCAAGGGGAAGTGTCGAAGATCGAGCACCGCACCGACGTTTACCTGAGCACGCTCGCCAGCTACGTGGAAGCCCTTGGGGGACGGCTGGAAATCCGCGCCGTCTTCCGGGATCGTGAGATGCGCATCAGCCAGTTTGAGGGACTTGCGAAGTAGCCCGCGCTCGGCACGATCGCCGGGCTGGCGTCGAGATTCGCTTTGGTAGTCAAAAAGGCCAAGACCGGCCCAAACGCGCCCGGCCATCAAACCGGTCAGTCGCATTCGTCCTGAATGAAGAATCAGCTAAAGGTGAGCCTGCTCGCGTTACCCGCAACAGCCTGGAGAATGCGCGCGCCATCCGCGCGGCATCGAATTTCTTAAACTCCGTCTGTGCTTTTATTCAGAATGCTCCAACGGGTAAATACCTAGAGATAATATTCGGCGTGATTCTGCTCTGACAATTGTCAAAACCTTGGCCAGCGCATCCCGTGACACCAATGTATGGAACCCTTCCACGGGATTTAGAGCTATTAGTGACTGCCTCAGCCGCCAAGGTTCGCGGCAATGCTTGTTTATCTCATACGCCAGAAAATCCGCTGCCTGTAAGGGTCGAACCAGTTTATCGTCCCGGTAGGAGAGGCCAGCTATCTTCCGCCTGAGATGCTCGGGGGTCGATGGCGCATTTTTGAAAACATTCAGTGCCTGCCTAGCCTTCAATTCAACCCCATGCCTCTCATCAAAAACAAAATCGATCAGGTGCTCGGAATCATCGTGGTGATAGGGCAAAAGCACGCTGGGGATGCACCAATACAGGCAAAAGTGATAGGCGTGCCCAACCTGCGCTCTTTCCCCCTCTGAAACCAGTTCAATGTAGTCCTTTGTTTGAATCGCACAACTAATGGATCGAATCGAATTACAGGTAGAAGTGAGGGTCAAGGAAAGTCTCCGCAAAAAACCGGCCCTCTTGCTCTCGGACCAGCCTTTATACGGTCCTTTTAGCGGGTTCAGTTCCCTCATGTGCAGATGAGGCACTCCGAATTCATCGAGAATATGCTTCCATTCGCGGTCGAACTTCGCCCATCGATATGCATCCGCCACGAGCCCAGCGACGACAAAATAATCTCTCTCTTCTCCTGCCGTTTCACTTTCATCGAAATAAGCGGTAATCATCGCCATTTGCAGCCGCTTCCAGTCAGCCGGGGCAACAGATCGCGCCAAATGCTCTACGGCAGAAAATCGGGATATGGCGTGGGTTATTGCGCACGCCCGCCGCTGACATTTTGACTCCCTTGAATGGACGAGTCGAGTGTATTCTTGCCCTAATCTGAAGGTCCTGTCTGGGATGCGGCTGCATTCTTCACGTCTTTTGAAGTTTAGCCTCCAATGAGACTGCGCTTATGGAGCATCTGCAACCTGGGTGGTATGGCGGGAGGTCGTCTCGGCCGACCCTTAAAATCCTGTTATGAAGCGGCGAGCAGAAACCACAGTCGGTAGGCATCTGGATGACGATGACCCGGTCATCCTGAAGCTGGGTGGCGTACCCCGCCCACCTCAAAGTGACAATGAAGGATGTGATGGTCTGAAGGTAAAGCCCGACAATCTGCTTCCTGGAAGCCACCCAGTCATGATCGAGGAGGGCGAGGAGACCGACTATCTTAATATAGTCCTCTTTTGCGTCCGCTGGCAGCAGAGCCTGAAGCGCCTCTTCGCTGGCGAGGGCGTTGATGCGCTTGGCGAGCTCTGCCTTACTCTTTGCGCTCCGAGCAGAGACGCACTTCTGGATCACACGCAGATTCTGAAGCGAAATAAATTCAAGCTTCTCCGCCGCCGTTCTCATCCTGGAAATGTAACCAGCCACTTCCAATTCGTAGAGCGCTTGGGCGCCATATCTGCTGCTGAAGGTGCTGGCCGGCGTTGCGTAGGCGTACGGCCCATCAAGAGCAGCTTTTCGCGCGGCGACAGATAAGCCCTGAAGGATAGAAAGCACGGCCTGGTGCCTGGCTTCAACGCCGGCCCCTTGCGGGTCCGGCCAGAGCATCGGCTTGTACCCGGCTTCAGAGAACTTCCTGTCCCATAGATCAAAGGCGGGCCAGCAGAACGGAACCGCGAAGAGCAGGTCGACGAGCTCATAATAGCCAAAGGAAAAATCTCGCTTCTGGACGGCGAGTTCTACGAGCTCCTTGGCGCGTTGGGCGGCAGTTCCGCCCTCAAGGTTGATACTAAGAAATGGACACTCGATGTGCATCGCGCCAACCAACCTCTCTTTTTGGTAGGTGGTAGCCACGGCACCGCTCTTGTGCCGAGTCCATGCGAGAGAAACGCCGCGGAGTTCGGAGAGCGCCAACTCCGCGGTACCCGCTCATGCACTCGGACACTTCCGCGCTAGGAAAAACTCACCTTCCTTTGCCGGCCCGTCGTGTGGCGGCGGACGGGTTCTCGCCTGGCAGGGCGCCTTTCTCTCATATTATGAAGCATGGCGTGTCGCAGAAGCCAATTCGCTCTGGTCTGATAACCCCGGCCACCGGACTTGAGCCATTCGATCACGTCGGAGTCCAGACGCAGGGTGACCGGTTTCTTCATCGGACGATAGAACTTGCCGATTTCGGCGCCGGTCCAATCGAGCACCGGCGGGGCGTCGGAGAAATCAATATCGGCGTCTCCTTTCGCGGCGATGGCGGCGATGTCTCGTTTCTGCTCCCTCGTAAGCTTCCTCATAAGCTCTCCTCTCATGGGATTCGGCGGCGCGAGCCGAGATGATGCCAATAACTTCTTCGTTGTGGTTTGAATAAAACGTATGCACGACCAAGAGCACCGAACCGGGTCCGATGGCCCCAACTGTTATCCAGCGCTCCTCGTCGTCAAAGGCGGTTTCGCGTTGCGTCACCGCGTACGGATCGTCGAAGACGAGTACTGCGGTTTCGAAGCCAACCTCGTGCTTGCGACGGTTTTGCCGGTTCTTGTCCTCGTCCCATTCAAAGCGCATAGGCGGCGACCCATAGAGAATATCCGCAAACCCCCTGCATGTCAATATAATTGTACGTACACAGGTGAGATTAAGCTCATTCAACTGCTCAGAGTCGTGGGAGCTACAGGTCTGGCGGAGAGGGTGGGATTCGAACCCACGTCGCCATTTCTAGCGAACACGCTTTCCAAGCGTGCTCCTTCAGCCACTCGGACACCTCTCCGCGGCGAACAGCAACTCTGATACCTGCTCAGTATAACATTCTCACGCAAAGGCGCTAAGGCGCAAAGGAGTCTTTGCGCCTTAGCGTCTTTGCGAGAAGCTGTTTATCTTTTCACGACTCTTCAGTCTTCGCGGCCCCCGAACAAAGACGAATGACGAGTGACAAAGGACCGAGGACAGCTACTTAAACCCTCGCCTCAACCTGAACTCGACCCCAAAGATTCCGTTCTGGTCTCGGATGCCGATCACGGACCATCGCTCGCTCAGAACCCATTCGAATTGGACCACCTGCTGCTGAGTGGCGCCGGTGTTCGTCGCAAAGGTCAGGGTCAGGTCGTGCGTCACCTGTTGCTCGACCGTGACCCGGGCGCCCGAGACATTGGCTGGGCCGCCGACGTTGGGGTCGATGCGAATGCGGCTGACCCCGAACAGCCGTTGAATGCGCCCGGTCGTCTGACTGGAGAGGGCTTGGGACAGCAAGGCGGATGCGCCCACCGTCCTGGCGCTCTCGGTGGTGGCGATCGCCGTTTGCTCCGCCGCGGGCGCGAACCCCAGCGCCAGCAGGTAGAGGATGTCGCCGCTGGGCAGTGGCGGTTCCGAGCGATAAGCGATCTTCATTTGATCGAACGGGCCGGAGATATCCGCGGTGACGTCGTAACGTTGGACGCGCGTTCGGGCCTCCAAGTCGAGCACCGGCGAGGTGCGGAACGGGTTGGCCATTGTAATATCGCCGCGACTGATGCGGTAACGGTTGCCACGCACCACGGCTTCACCACTCAGGATATGGACCGTCCCCATCTCGACCGGCGCAGCAAGTGTTCCACGCACGGCCATGTCGATGTCGGAAACGAGGCGCAAGTCGTGGGTTTCGAGCCGGACCTCCGGGTCGGAGGTCACTCGGATATTCAATCGAATCTTGGACGCAAGCGGAGAGGGCGTGAGGCTGACCGGCGCCCCACCCGGCGCGTTCGCCTCGCCAATCAAGGTCAGCACATTAAAGCTCTCGCTCGCAAACATCTGCCGAACAATCAGGTCGCCGGCCAACTGGCCGCCCGCGATCGTTCCGGCCAGATTCAGATTGCCGGTCAGCAGGGAAGTGAAGTCACTGGGATACTGCACTCGCACCTGTTCGAGCGCGGCGTGGATTTCGAATCGGGGCGTCTCCGCGAACGTCAGGAATCCGGAGAGCGTGGCGGAGCCGCCGCCAATCTGGCCTCGCAACGATTGGGCGGTGGCGCGGTCGCCTTCGAGTTGAACGTCACCGCTCAATCCAGACAGGCGAAAGGGAAAATCGCCATAGCCGACGCTCACGCCTCGGACGCTCAATGTGCCGCGAACCAAGGGTTGGCTGGGACTTCCGCTGACCGAGAGACTCAGCTCGGTTCGGCCGGTGGCCCGGAGCGCGGGGTCAAGCAAACTGAGAAGCCTGGCTTCCGATTCGCCGTGGGCGCGAAGCGAGAGGGCGGGCGGGCTCCCAACGCGAAGCGATCCTTCCACTTCGAGATCGGTGGACGGGCCGCGCATGTAAAAAGGCTTGACCGTGAGCACGCGCCGCGCATAGGCTAGCTCAATAGGCTCTGCATTGGACCAGGACTGATCGCCAAGATTGATTTCGAGGCTTCGCGCCTGGCTTTGGATTTCCAACCGGTCGGGGTCCAGGAGCGGTCCCTTGACGGTGAGCGCGCCGCCGGCCGTCACCCGCGCGCTGAATTTGCTTCCGGCAAGAAGCCGAAGCCAGGGGTCAGCGCGGAAATTCGAGTAGTCGCCGGTGAGTTCGATGGGCCAATCACCCTCACTCTGGGCTTCGCCCGCAAGATGAAAGCCGCCGCCGGGCCCTTGACTTTCAACCTGCACTTTCATCCTCTGGCCCTGCCAATCGAGCCGGCCGGAAACGTTGCCGACCGACATTCCAAACATCCCGACATCGCGAGCTTCCCAGGTGCCATGAAGATCGACCCCGCCCCGCGGGGCCGGCGTCACGCGAGCGTTGAGATCGAAACCTACGAGGCCGGAGACTTCGTCGAGTCTCACTCCGGCTTTGTCGGTTTGAAGCACGCGTTTGAAGTCGGCAAAGGCTAGGTCGCGTCCGCGCAGGGTCGCCGAAAAACTGCGCGACTCCTGGTTGAACTGGGCCTGCCCGGTCACGCGGCCCGCCCCTCGCGAGAGCTGGACGTCCTCGAAAGCGATTTCCGATCCGGCAACGCGGAGCTTGGCAGAGAGAGCGTCGAATGGCTCTTGATAGAGTAAGCCGTCTTCGATTTGGAATTCGCCCGACCCGGCCAAACTCGAAATCGGGCCGTCCAGATTCAGGCGTCCGGTCAAGGCGCCGGACAATGGATAGGAAACGGCGAATGCAGATTCGAGGACTGTGACCGGCGCGCGTTGGGCGGCCAGGGCGAAGTGAGCGGGCGCGTTGAGGTCAAGCCGCCAATCGGCCAAGTGGGCGGAAGCGTCCACGTCCAGTGCGGATGCACGGCTCACAAAACGAACCGAGGAGATCTCAGCGAAGGTGCGTGAGGCTCGGACGTTGGCGGTCAAACCGTCCCAGTTCGATCCGCCGTATTGGAATGGCCCCGATCGTAACTGGCCCAGAATATTCGTGTCAGCGATCGGGCCGGACACCTGCCCCGTGAACGTCATCTGCGATTTCAGTTGCAAGGGCACCGGTTGCACAGCCTGGAGCAGGAATTGAGCGAGCGGCCTCCATTCTTCAAAGTCGGAGGTTCCAAGCCGCACCGAAAGATTCGACTCCGACTCGCCCGCCGCGCCGTGAGCCGTGACGTAGGAGTGAGCTGTTTGGAGGCGAACGTCTTCGAAGTCGATCTGAAGCCCGCGCGCCAGGCGTGCCGTACCGCGAGCGAATCCGTCCACCGGCACCGCCGGCGGGAGCACTTGGGAGTGTGGCTTGAATTGGAGATCGAACTCGGACTCGAAATCGCGGAGGCCGCCTCGCCATGTCGCGCTCAATTTACCCTCAATGCTCGACGCGGGTGGGAGATGGCTCGACAGCGTGTGAATCCCCGGGAAAGTGCGAAGGGCGGCGGCCAGCTCCACATTTCGAACTTCAGTGTGGAAATCAAACTTGGGCATGGGACCGGAGAACTGGATCTCGCCCGCTCCCTGAGCCGTCCCGCCCAGCGCGGATATTTTGAGATTGGAGACGACAAGGCGCTGTCGGCGGAAAGAATAATCGGCGAGAACGCCGAACTGCCCTGGGTGAAACGAACCAGAGGGAATCGCAAGCTGGAGGGCTTGAAGTCGTCCTTCGGACGTCCACTCACCATGTCGGTAATCCGCTGCGCCTTCGACGGTCACCCCGCCCTGCGGGGTCCCGTTCGGCCGAAAGCGGAAAATGCGGGCAAGCTCCGGAAAATCTCCGGCGGCGGTAAAGCTGAAGCCTGCTTGCAAAGCCGGGAGAGTGTCGAGCTTGATGGAACACTTGCCGTTGAGCCCTTGGGACCGGAACAGAAGCGAATCGACGATGAGCTCTCGGTGGGTGAAATGAAACTGCCCAGCGAGGGTGCTCGGAGGCAGAATCCATTGCGGCGCTTCGAGCGTGGTTCGAGTCGAGGAGAAGCTGCCCACGTAGCCGCGCAGGAGGTGACGCCGGAGCTGGAACGCTACATCGCGAGCGCTGAGATCGAGAGGGACCTTTTGATCGTTCCAGAAGAGATTGGTGTGAAGAGCCGTCAATCTGCCGATGCTCAAGTTCAGCAATTCACGGAGCGCGCGCTCCCCGTGAGCGGGAAGCTTGGGACCGGGCAGGTTTGTGGACCCTTCCGGCCCGGTTTGCAAGTGGATCTCAGCCGAGTCCCATTCCAGACTTCGCAGGCCGACTCGCAGACGAAGCAGCGCGGATGGGGAGAGTCCCACAACAACCGTTTGCGCCGAAAAGAGCGGCGGGGCTGCCGGCGGTTCCGTGCCGCGCAGCATGATTCCGCGCAGAGTGATTTGAAGGATGATGGGATTGAATCGAAACTCCCGCACCGCAATGTGCGCCCCGGTCAGATCCTCGGCGGCTCGGATAACGCGCCGCTCCAAGACTCGGCGAAACCACGGCGTGCTCATCACCAGATAAGCCGCGGCGATCAGCACGCCCACGGCACCCAACGCTCGCAGCAACCGACGGAATCCTCGAGACACTCTCTCGTATTCCTTTCTGAAGTTTCAAATCTCGAATTTCAAATCTCGAATGTCAAATCGGAAATTTCAAATCTGAAATTTCAAATTTGAGATAAGAGATTTCTCGTCCCGCTCATCAACGGGCTGCCTGGGCCGAGCCAAAATCAGAACGAATAAAGTTTGACACGGTGGTTCGATTTCAGGTTGCTCAACCACGCCTCCAACAATTCGTTCATTCGTTTTTGGACCAGAATCTCGCGAACCTGACTTTCGACTTCGCCCAGCGCAGGCGCCGGACCCTCGCCCCGGCGCGCGTAATCAGGCACAAAAATGTTCCGGTAATAAGCTTCGATTTCAGACTGCTCGACCTGCGCCGACGGCCGCAGCCGGCGATCGATCAAGCGCAGAATGCGATCGCGGTCGCGGAGCCGCCCCGTGACCTGCTCTTCGGTCATGTGCAGCGCGCGGAGCGCCAACTGAAACGCTTCTTCGTCGCCGAATTTCTTGCGGACCTCTGCAAGAGCTTCAGTCGCCGCCTGGCCTGAGTCTTCCACGGTGATGTTTTCAGCGTCGGCCTCGCGCAGCAACAGCGTTTGATCGATCAGCCGGTCGCGGGCGAGAGTGAGAGCCGCGGCGTCGGGAGCATCCGGCGGCGACTTGCCTTCGAGCCAAAACTCGAAACGGTAAGCCCTCGCCGCGTCGCTCAAGGTGATTGCAGTTCCGTCAACCGAGGCGATGACGCGGTTCACGGTCTTGCGCTGCGCCGCGAGCGCACGGCAGCCGGCGATCGCCAAAATAGCAGCCACGAGTAGCACAGGCACTCTTGCCTGTGCTGGTTGATAGAATCCATTAACCTTGGGCACAGGCAAGAGTGCCTGTGCCACAGCAAAAAATCTGATGGGGCGGGACGCTAGAACGTTTGTCCAACACCGATGAAAAACTGGAGATGCGATAGTTGGCGGACCCCCAAGCCGCCGGGCAATTCCAACTGATAGCGCGGTGGATTCAAGTTATAGCCAACGTCAAAACGAAGCGGTCCGACGGGCGTCTTGTATCGCACGCCCATGCCAATCGCGTGCGAAGTGTAGTCGAGGTCCGTCGGTGAATTTTGGCGGACCTTCAGCAAGCGCATCATGCGGCTGCTTGAGTAGACGTTCCCGGCGTCGTGAAACAGCGCCAGTCCGAGGCGGTCCTGCTGAATCCGCACGCGCAGTTCGAAGGTGTTCAGAAACAGCGCATTGCCACCGATGGGAAAGCCGGTCAGCGGGTCGCGGGGGCCAGCCTGGTTGATGGAGAAGCCGCGGTGAGTTTCGCTCCCTCCCATGAAAAGCCGCTCGGGCAACGGGATTTGATAGGTGTAGAAAATTTGTGCCGGCTGTGTCGAGGTGCCGGGTATCACAACCTTTTGCAGGCCGCCGTACGGCGATTCAATACCAATCCTCGTATCGCGCGCGAACACCAGGTGACGGCCCAAGGCATAATACGTCGAGTTCTGTCCCGAAAAGCGCAAGAAGTTCGCTTGCGATCCAAAGCTCAGCGCCGAGACGCCGGCGTCGACCAGCGTATAGGAACCGCGGGTTGCGTCGGCGGGGTTGTCGCGCCGATCGTTAATGTAGCTCGCTTCCAGCATGCCGATGCGCGCCGGACGGCTGGCCAGCGGAATCTGGTCCGGAGAGATCTTGAGGGTCGAGGGGTCCACCAAAACATGGCGGAAGGCGAATCTTCCTACCAGCAGAGCGGTGGGGCTGAAATGCTTCTCGACACTGACCGAAGCTTCATCGCGCTCGGCCGAAAATGTCGCGACGTCGCGGCTCTTGTCGAACAACCCGCCGAGTCGCAAGCCCAAGTCGCGGCGAGCCGGCAAGTGAGGAATCAGGTAGTCAATGGCGGCGGTCTTCTCGAGATTGGAGAGGCGCCCGCGGAGCGAGAACGTCTGGTCACGTCCGCCCACGTCGATGCGGGTCACGTCCAGCGAGGCGCGCGGGCTTGCCTTGAACTGCCCTTGCGGAGTGTTGCTGCCCAATCGCTGCGCCTCGACTCCGAACCCATAGCCGACGGTCCAGCGCTGACCTTCATCCACCTTTACGAGCAACAGCTTCTCTGTCTCAGGACTCTCGGGCGCCTGGGGAGCGATCTGAACTTGACTAAATACGCCGAGGTCATAGAGGCGGCGCTGAGATTCCAGGATCTTGGTCTGGCTGAGCGGCTCGCCCTGATGAAACACCAATTCGCGCCGAACAACTCCCTCGCGCGTATGCCGATTGCCGATCAGAATGACGCGCTGAATTCTTTCTTGCTGGCCGGCGGTGATCTCGTACTTGAGATTCACGGTGTGCGTCGGCGCGGGCGAGGAAGCCTTCAAATTGACTGAGGCGTGCGAATATCCATGGTCTGCGAGGTAGCCCAGGATCGATTCCCGGCCTGTTTGCGCGCGTGCCGGCGAATAAGGCTGCCCGGATCTTATCGCTAAGATCGCGGTGATGCTCTTTTGCATTTCCGCGTCGACGCCCTCGAGCGTCAGCTCGCCAACCCGCGTCTCAGGCCCTTCGTCGATTTCGAAAGTGACGAACAGGTGGTTAGGTTGATCGCCGTAGCGATCATTCAAGCGAGGCTTCACCCGGACGTCAAGGAACCCGCGAGATTGATAATAGGTGGTGAGGGTCTTCACATCGCGGTCGAGAAGAACGTGACTGAACGTCCCTCGCCATACGAAAGGGAAGTCTCGCGCCTGAATGCTCAAGTTGGGCGCCAAGTCGTCCGCCGGCACGGCGTGGTTCCCGGTAAAGTTATATCCCTCGAACTCTCCTTCCGGACCGAGTTGCATGGTGTAGGTAATATCGATTTCTGGTGTATCCGGGCGAACCGTGCGCCGGCCATCCGCCTTGGCCGAGAAATACCCAAGACGCTCGAAGTGATCCTCCAGATTCCGCTGGCCCTCGTCGACCGCCGCGTCGTCCACGATCCCTTCGGAATACATGGGAAGAAGTTCTTTCCGCTTGGCGAGGGAAATCCGCGCACCCCTCACCTCCACCTTCACCACCGGGCCTGCTTCAACTTCAATAACCAGTTTTTCCGTACGGTGAGTGGGATCGACTTCTCTTCGCTGGATGTTCGCGTAGGCCTGAAGATGACGATGATTGATATAGTACTGGTGAATTCTGAAGAGTCCTCGCTCGAGTCGGTCCGACGTCAATCGGTGGCCGGCTCGCCAGCGGGCCACGGCGCGGAGACGCTGAGTGGGAACCATGGGATGGCCGACGAACTCCACCGTAGTCAGGAGAGCCGGCCTGCCTGGCACGACCGTGAAGAGGACCTCCGCCTCTTGAGTTTCGGGATCGCGCCGCACCTCGTGCTTAATCTTCGCGTCGTGATATCCGTCATCGGCGAGCGTCGCGGCCAAATGTTGTTCGGCGCGAGCCAGGTCATCTTCGTTAAGCGCCTGACCCAGCCGCAAACGCGTGGCGCCGGCCAGGCTTTCCGCATTGAACGATGCCGGCGCCCCCTCCACTCGCACCACGCCCACGTAAACTTGCGCGATGGCAACAAAAATGAGCTCGACCCCCGCGCCTTGCGGCTCGACGTCCGCGCGCAGCTCCTGAAAGCGCCCGGTGGCGTAAAGATTTCTTAGACTGAGCTCTACTTTTGAGGCGTCAAGAGGCTCACCCACCTTCTGGACGATCTCCCCGGCAAAGTCTTCGGCTTTCAAATCAGCATCGGACTCCAAACGAACGGCGACAACGGAGCGGCCCCACCCGGACTGGTCAGCAACGCCTTGACCGAAACACACTGGAATCGCGGACGCGATGGACACCAACAGGCCGGCAATGATTACACACCACGGCGGTGGCAATGATTGCCGCCAACACTCGGAGACCACCTTGGCATGAAGAACGGGAGCAGTCCTTGGAAGCAGATTCACAGCCCTGCGCGAAAGTATGGCACACACTCCGCTGTTTTGGACTTACCGGGCCAACATCCTATTATAATTCGGTTTGCGCAGGGCGAGCACTAAACCTCGTTCTTGTTTTGCATCGCTGGTTCAGCCTCCAACCGCCCTCAGGCTTCGATGTGCCGCACGAGCTCGCCCAGCAACCTGCGCAGTGCGTCGTCTTGCGGAAAGCCCTGGCCCAGGTGCTGGCGGAACCCCTCGGCCTGTTCCCATCCCGCGACGCTGCCCGCGCGGGTTGCCATGGCTCGCGCCATGCCGATCGTATCCGAGATGCCTTGCTGCGCACTGAGAAATGCTCGCTGGCTCTCGTGGCAAGCCAGCATCTGCTCCTTGCGGGCGGAAGTGCCAGAGATGTCCACAAAGATGCTGGATGGGATTTCATGCCCGAGGATGTCCCGTCCTCCGAAAGGCTGGGCATAGTAGAGGTGGGGAACGGCGCGAAGAGGCTTGGCTGCGGGCTGCATGCCGGTACGGAAGTTGGGAGCCATGGCGCCGAAACAGGCGGTCTGGCAAAGCCGGCTGGCAGTCTCGTGATCCACCATGTAATCGACTGGCGAGTGGGTGAACACCAGGGTGGGGTCGGCAGCGCGGACCGCCTCCATCACTTTGGCGAGGCTGCGCTTGTCATAGAAGATGTTCAGGTCTCTTTCAAACAGGCAGGAGGATTCAGCGCCAATGATTTTCGCGGCCCGATGCGCCTCTCTAAGGCGGAGGCGCGCGATCCTTGTGGCCGGCAAGACCGCGGAGCCACAATCGCCCGCCGTCATGGTGACGATGCGAATCTTTGCGCCGCGATCAGCGAGGTGAGCCAGCGACCCAGCGCAAAGGAATTCGGCGTCATCCGGATGAGCAAAAAACGCCAGGACGTTCATGATCTCCAGTTGCTGAGTGCGGACCGCCCGGTTCATTAGGGTGGGGCGAAGAAAAATCCGCCGCCTTCGCCAGCACGCAGCACTTAGAGCCTAGCACCTTCCTGCCTGCGTAGCGCTGGCATATTACGCCAATGAAGTGCCAGCTTATTTCGCCGGAGCGAAAGATGCCTTGAGCCGATAGGTTCCCCACGCGATTTCTATCTCGCCCGTGGCCCCTTTATTTACTACCTCGATGTTCATCGCTTCCACGGAATCCGGGGCTTGCTGGACATCCATTGGAATCTCGGCAAGCTTGGCGCTGGGCTCATAATGCATGCGGTCCTTGCTCGAAACCACCAGCGTCCATTTGCCAGGCTCGAGGTAACGAGCCAGCAGCACGTACTTGCCCTTCGGGACGCGCGTCCCGCCGAAATCCAGATCGCTGTCCGATTCAATGGTTGTGGATGCGTCCGCGCCCAGACGCCACAGGTCGCCCGGATGGATCATCTTCATCAAGTCGCGGCCTTTGAGCGTCGGCTTGTGAAACTCGATGGAGACCTTGGCACTACCGATGGTAGCCTTCGCGGAGCCCTCCTCGTTGCCGTGGCCATACACCGCTATGGACAAGCCCGCGAGCGCGCACATCGTGAGCAACGTTATTAAGCGCTTATTGGATATCATCCGATTTTCCTTTCATCCTGCAAAATGAAACGAGAAACGTCCCCATCATGTCATGCTGAGCGAAGCGAAGCATCTTGATCTGCCTTGCAATCAAAGGCCCAGATTCTTCGCTGCGCTCAGAATGACAGGATGCCGCGTTCCTTCATCAGCCCGCCAAAAGAGCCTGTGAAATTGCTTGGCGCAGTTCTTCGGGCGCAACGTACCCCACCCAATGATGGACGATCACTCCTTTTCGGTCGATCAGGAACAGGGTAGGGAAGATCGAAATATTTCCATACGCCGAATCGCTATCTTTGGTCCAGTGCGCAACAGGAAAGCTGATCTTGTTTTCTTTGACGTAACGTTGGCGGACCGCATCGCCGTAACTCAATCCCAACAATCGGTCCGCGTTGGCGCCTACGATGCTAAAGCCCCGTGACGCAAAATTGTTTTGCAACCCCACGAGCGCCGGAGATTCTTTCATGCAGGGCGGGCAGCCCGTGAACCAGACGTATAGCAACACGGTTCTACCGTTCATACTGCCCAAATCGATGGACCGGCCATCTAAGCCTTCCAGCTTGAACCCGGGCGCCGCTTTGCCTTCCCAGCCGCTCAGTTGGCGCTCCACGGCTTGACCAAAGCGCGGGTCGCTGCGAATCATCGCCACGTCAACTGAGGTAATTTCGCCAGTCTTGCTGTCGCGCCCGAGAAAACGCGGCACGCGCGGGTCCGACTCCATCACGCGCAGCAGAACGTCCGCAGCCCCCGGCGTTCGCAAATCGAATTGTTGCGAAATAGTCTTCAAGCTCGGAGGCGAGTCGTATTTTTCCTGATACTGCGCAAGAAACAAGGGAATGCGAAAGAAAGCGTTGTAGAGCTTGCTCAACGCCTGGCGCTCGTCCGGTTGTGTGAAGACCTTGGAATAAAGCTCGTTCACCAGGAGCGGCTGACCGGGCTGAAGGTGCTCGCGGATGTAGTCGATGACACGAGTTTCGGCGTCTGCGGAGTCGGCTTTGCGAGAGGCGGGCGCCGCCTGCTGGCCTCCGAGGAGGCTCGGCACCCCGAGGCTCAGAATGATGGCGGAAGTCAGTGTGTATCGTGAGAACGGTGTCAAGAACTTCTTCTCCGTCTGAAATGAAGAGTGTCAAATGGGCCATAGGAAATGGGAAATGGAAAATGGAAGACGGCAAGCGGAGCGGAACGCGCACCGTTCCGGTTGCCGCCACTCTGAGCCATTTCCCATTTGCCATTTGCCATTTGAAATCCTCCCTCTCCCCCGACCGAGCGCCGGCGTCGGGTCGCCCGCGCTATGCCGATCATGGCTTGGACGCCGACTCAAAATACTTCCAATGAAACAGCAGCGAGTATTTCATATATTGATCCAAATAAGCCCAACCGTGCCCGCCCGGCCGCAAATGGTACTCGTGGGGAAATCCGTGGGCGGTCAGAATCTGGTCCAGCAGCCCGGCGCCCTCGTTGAAGCCATAACGGTCCTGGTCGCCGCAGTCGAAATAGAGTTTCAGGTTACGGAAGTTCTCGGGATGCTCGGCCAACGTCAAAGGGTTGTTCGCTTCCCAGTAAGCCTCGTTGAGCGGCGATCCAAATGGGCCCTGCAACACTCTGGCATAAAATCCCCACCGACCTTCCGTGGGGAGAGGGTTGGGAAACTTGGGCAAGAGCGCCGCACTGTGCGCGCTGGCCGAGCCGAATACGTCCGGGTGGCGCATGCCCAGGTGCAGCGCGCCGTAACCGCCCATCGACGATCCGCTGATGCCGCGAGCGGCGGCGTTGGGAATCGTTCGATATTTCTGGTCGATCGCCGGCACCAGTTCTTGAATGAAGAAATCCTCGTATCGTTCGTGGCCGTCCATCGAATCGACATAGAAATCTCGCCCGCCGTCGGGAAGCACCACCAGAAACTTTCCCACCTGACCTTGATTGAGCAAGTCGTCCAACACTTGCTCGCCTCCGCGCTCGCTCCAGCTCGTTTCGTTTTCAAACAGGCCATGAAGAAAATAGAGCACGGGATAACGTTTCGAGGTGTCCGAGCGGTAGTCTGCCGGCAAAGCTACGCAGACCCTCACAGGCCGGCCCAAGATGGCGCTGGGGACAGCTTCGCACTCGTTGGTCGTCGGGGAAGCAGCGGGCGCGGGCGACGCTGTTGCGAAGAACACGCACAACGCTGCGATCCACAGCCACGAGGCTCGCAACACAGCTTGCATGGTTCGGCGGGGAGGCGGAGTGTCAATTTGAAAAAGATTCATGTTTAGTGGGGCGTGGGGCTGGTGGATTTGGACTGGTCGGTCTCAACGTAAACACTTGTCTTGCCGCTTTTGGAGGTGGCTCCCGCTGCGCCGCCGGCTCTGTGAGTGCCGGGATGCTTGGGATCGAGCGCGCCATAAGCTTCGCCGTGAACAGCCTTGCGCGAAGACTTGGCTGAGGCAGTTGGGGCCTGGGCATGCTCCTCGTCCCGGGACGCGGGCCGAAATTCCATCACGTCCGGAGCTTCGCTCGCCTCCGAAGCTTTTCGTGTCTCTTCGGGCTTTGCCTTCGTCGAAGTAGCTTCGGTTGCCGCCTTCTTCGCTGCTTCCGCCGTGCTGACGCGCGTGACGGCGGGGAGGGAAGACTTTTTCTGCACGGTGTTGGGAGCGGCCTGGTGCATCCGGGTGGAAGAACTCTTGGGAGAAGTGTTCTCCGCGGAATTTTGTGCAACCATGGCTGATGCCGCTAGGACAACAAAAGCCGCCACAGATATCGCGATCGGTTTAGAGCTATTTGCCATTTTCGGTTTCGCAGCTAATTCGACGCCAACTCTTGTATTTTGACGCGAGCTGAGAGCAACGTCAAGGTGCATTGGCGTGAGATTAACTTTACGGCAGTCGGATCGGGCTTGATATGCCATGTAGCCAATGCTAGTCTTGCATGCATGAAGTCCACAAAAGACGCGCTCCGGGACAAACGGGAGGCGATCATTACCCTAGCCGCCCAACATGGGGCAAAGAATGTACGCTTGTTCGGGTCGATGGCCCGCGGCGAGGCGGGCACTGAAAGTGATATCGACTTGCTCGTCGACATGGAAAAGGGCCGAAGCCTTCTTGACTTAGTGGCCTTCTGGCAAGATGTCGAGGAGGTTCTCGATTGCCACGTCGACGTAATAACCGACGGCGGCGTGAGCCTGTACCTTCGCGACCAGATCTACGCTGAGGCCGTTCCTCTGTGAAACCGGACCGCGTTTATCTTCTCCACATCCGTGACGCGATTCGTCGCATCCTCGAGTACACGCGAGAAGGCAAGGAGGCGTTCATGACGCGCCCGATTGTGCAGGATGCGGTCGTGCGCAACCTGGAGATTGTCGGCGAGGCGGTCAAGAACTTATCGGACTCTCTCAAGGTCGGTCATCCGGGCGTTCCATGGAAACGCATCGCCGGAATGCGCGATAAGATGATCCACGAATACTTCGGAGTGAATCTCGAACTGGTTTGGGAAGTCGTTCAGGGCGACCTGCGGAAGTTCGAGACAGCCGTCGAATCGATGTTGCAAGGTGAGCAAGCAGGATGAAGCGCGTCAGACGGCTCAAAGCAGGCTTCCCCCAGCATCGAACTCAAGTTGGAAGCTCTGAGCGGCCAATAGCCAGCCGGGCAAGGCGGAGGCGTCTCGCGCCAATCGTTCCGAAATCACCAGCCGACTGAGGCTTTGGGTATTTCGAATGCGCACGATACGCTGCTCCGCTGGCTCCGGTATGCCCAACACGTTCAACGCAAAATCAATCGCGTCGCGGTCCGACGTCAAGACCATGGGCAGGCGGACCAGGTGGTGGCTCATCGAGGTGCGGGCGTTGACGTACATTTTCTCAAAATCAATCTTCTTGCGCAGCCTCTCGTGAGCGAAGTCAGCGAGGCCGATGCCCAGCGCATTGCCGTCACTCTCCGGCGTAAGATCACGCGCGTAGACGAGGGAGATTTCAGGAGCTTCTCCGGGAGGAAGCTGCACGCCGCGGCCGATAACCTTGGTGTCCATGCCTGTCCCGCTGACGTTTTTCCCGATCTCGTCGACCACCAGCAAATCAATTTTGGGGAAGGGAAGGCGCGGAACGAGGCTTCGGGCTTCGGTCAGGCAAGATTCATCGAGCGCAACAATGCCTCCCGGCCGCGCGGCGCGAACTGCACAAATTCGGTGCAGCTCGTTCTCGATCACGCCCAGCCCGCAAATAATCTTGCCGCTGGCGAGCACTTTAGCAGCTATGGCGCGAATGACTCTTTCGTATCCATGGTGGCGCGCCGCGCGGTGAAATTCGCGCGCTCCATCGGCCTTACCGATGCCGACCGCCATCATCTTGAGCAGCCCGCTTTCGATGGTCCCGAAGAAAGTGGTGTGCGGTTTCACGCGGTTCATTACAACGATCGCATCGGCTTCCCAGGCCAGACGGTCCACGAAAACGGGAAATCCCTCGGGTGTGGCGTCGAGTGAGACTGTTTCCATCGAAGAGCGCACCGGGGCCTCGATGAATTCCGAGGTGACGCGATATTCTTCCAGCAGCTTGCGCTGGCCCTCGGCGGTTGCGCCGCCGTGGCTGCCCATGGCGGGAAAAACGAACGGATCAGCGCCCTGTGCCTTCAGCCATCCGCACACCCCACGCACGATTTCATTCAGGCTCGCGATGCCTCGGCTGCCGGCGGTCACGGCGATTGTTTTCCCTGACAGCTCATCCCGCCCGAATGTGAGAGCCGAGAGGGCTGCACCAAGCTCACCCTCAAGATGTTCGAGGGCAGGAACACTCGCGCCCATCCTCTCGAGGTATTGAAAGCTCGCCAGGGGATTCATCCACTTCCTTCTAACAGAGCCACTCGACGAAACGCAAGAAGATTGGGCGATTGAGTGATCGGGTGATGGAGCGATTTGAAACCCTTCCCATCACCGTGGATGTGTAATCTTTTGGGCAGTTGAGAGGTGAGGGTCGCCGTCGGCGCTGTGGGAATGTGGAAATCCGGCGACTTTTGCCGGATTTCCAAGCGCGGTGGAAAAGTCAGCCGTTCAGACTTTTCCAC
>Ga0208457_1000466_pt1 | contig 40561 bp, 41 predicted proteins | sample June2015DPH_10_1_FD_185513 | JGI IMG/M metagenome (GOLD analysis project Ga0208457, IMG submission 185513) | Peatland microbial communities from SPRUCE experiment site at the Marcell Experimental Forest, Minnesota, USA - June2015DPH_10_150... | ecosystem: Environmental > Terrestrial > Soil >... | reverse complement strand
CCACTATCCATAACTGGAACATGCGAAATACCATACTCTCTCATTGAACTAAGAACTGCTCCCACAGACCGATTTGCTTCAATCGTGTGAGGTGCTCTGGTCATAATCTTCTCTATCGCAGTGTTACCCCAATCTTCAGTTACAGCTGCATGAATAATATTTTCGTCCGTAACAAACCCCAAAAGCTTATTTTTCTCAAAAACCGGAAGTTGCCTCATTCCACTCTCAATCATCAACTTAGCCATTTTACTGAGAGAAAAATCAAAAGTTACTGAAGGTGCAGCCTTCATCAATGTTCTAACCTTAGTTGTTGCAGGATCAAGTCTTGACCTTAGAATCGAACGCCGTGTAATCATGCCTTCATATTTGCCTTTGTCATTTAAAATAGCTAAAACTGGAGGCATAACTGTTTTGAATGTTTCTAAACATCTGGAAAGTGTATCGCTTTCTTGAACAGTATTAAACCCTTTTGAATAAACATCTCTAGCAGAAACTGAGCTTGCCATAAATAATCCCTTCTCATTTATTGTAAAAGTAGAATTTAAACATTGCAAAGCCAAGTCACCAAGTAAGCAAGGGGTAATCTTTATTAGGCTTCTAAGGGTTAAATTATTTACATAATTTCTGTCAAGAACTCAGCGGTTTCTAACCGACCCTACCCTCGCAATAGACACTAATAAGTAAAAATTCTTCTATTACAAATGACGCAATGTTCTATAGCAAACAATAACAAAATCCAGCAAAAAATCAAGAAAAATACAGAAAAAAAGACCCAGTTTTAGATAAAAATAGAACAATTCATCCTTACACTTTAAATAAGCCAATTAAGACAGTAATTAATTGAGGAAAAACCTCACGTTAGTTTTATCAAGTTAAGTAAATTTTTTCTATTCCACTTCTATCATGGAGGGATTTGTTAGCAATGTCTCTAGATCAAAAAGGATTAGTTGACGAATTAAAAATTCAATGGAAAAGGCTCTGGCGCGAAAGAATAGACGATAAAGTTAGAGCCGAAGGCATAGCAGTGGACGACTACAATCAATTGTTCATCGACAAGGGCACAATAATCCATGCAACTAGAGACTTCAAAGCCTTAAACTTTAAAGAAATCCTAGAACAATACGAAATCTTGAACGCTGAAAGATACACCCCTTCTGACCCATATGTTGGCGGATGGACAAAATTCGTTAAAAATAATATTAACAACCAACAACCGAAAAGAAAAAAACTAGCTGAACTATACGCTGAAGAAAAGAAGGAAAAGCAACAATTAAAGAAAAACGGCAGAGGTTGGCTGCACATCTAAAGGTAAAGAAATTTTTATTTGATTTTTAGGGGAAATCAGCTTGGGTAATTACAGAGATAGACTAGACATCATAGCTGACATCCTTAATGTTGCAAGTAGAGACGCCAAAAAAACTAAGATAATGTACCAAGCTAATTTAAGCTACAAAGTCTTGCAGCGATATCTAAACGAAATTATTGAGGCATCCCTTGTAAAATTCCAAAACCAAGACCAATGCTACAAATTAACGTATAAAGGGCAAGAATATTTAGATGCTTACAAAGAATTCTCCCGATGCAGCAAAAGCATGGAAAAACACCTTAATAATTTTTCCACCAAAAAGAAAGTTTTAGAAAAATTGTGCCCAGTTAAACAAAGCCTAACCCAATCAGTTCAACACTAAGCAATAAATGCTTAATTTTGGCGGTACAATCTGTGATTAAATATCTCAAGGCTTCTACTTCTATCACAGCCATTATGATTCTCTTTATAACTACCGCATTGTTTGCTTCTCCAGTTTTGGCGGATCAACAAAGCGCTCAAACCGCTATTTCTTCAGCAAAAAACACCATCAAAAGTTGTTATGATGCAGTTAAAGAATCGGAAGCTGCAGGAGCAAACGTAGATTCTTTAATGGTTACTCTTAACGATGCCGCTGGATTGCTGTCTAAAGCTGAATTGGCGTACGCAAGTAACGATTATCATTCAGCCTATAGTTATGCAACCCAAAGCAAAAGCAAGCTCAACGGCTTTATTTCTCAAGCAACAGCCCTAAAAGAAACTGCCATCAATAATGATAATCAAAATTTCACAATCATTGTTTTATCGATAATAGGTTCTGTAGCTATTTTATGTGTAGGTACAGTTGCTTGGATTGTTTTGAATAGAAAAGACAGGAAGAACTTGAATGGGTCTCCAACAGTATAAAATGCTTTTACTTGTTGTTACTATTGTTTCAGCATTATTTGTTGCTTCTCCTGCTATTCAACAACTACTTCTAGTATATCCTCAAACGACGTATCTCACGGAATTCTCACTTTTGGGACCTTATCACAACGCTACTTATCCTTACAACTTCACCGTTGGCAAAAATTACCGCTTATACTTTGACGTTGAGAACCGCCTGGGCTCCTGTGCTTATTATCTTATCCAAGTAAAATTTCGCAATCAAACACAATCAGCACCAGACAGTTTCAACCACACCAGCAGTAATCAGCCATCTTTGGACAGTATTTCATTTTTTGTAGCTGACAAAGAAACATTGGAATTACCAATTGACATTTCCTTTCAGTATAAACTTGGCGGGAACAAAACAGAGCTTGACATGCAAAACATCATACTCAACGGTACGGTATTAAAAGCTAACACACTCATTGCCTGGGATTCCCAAAGAAAAGGGTTCTATGGAAACCTGTTCTTTGAACTATGGATTTTCAATGATGCAATTAACGTTTTCCAGTATCATCAACGCTATGTTAGCCTATGGCTAAATATGACCACCTAATTTTTTTGGATCTAATCATCGATATTTTTTAAAATTTTATTGAAGGTTTCATTTTTGGTTTTGAAATCTGAAGTAATTCTAGCAGTAGGAGCACACCCGGACGACATAGAACTAGGCTGCGGAGGAACCCTTAGAGCCGCCTCTAAACTTGGAAAAAAAGTGATAGCTGTCTTTCTATCTAAAGGAGGACAAAGCGGAGACCCAGAAGTAAGATCTAAGGAAAGTATTGAAGCGTTATCCTTCCTTGGCGTAAACGAAGTATACTTCGGAGATTTCCCAGACACCGAGATTCCCTGTTCACGGCGAGCAATAGATTTCTTAGAATCCTTCTACGTCGCCAACAAGCCTGAAACAATATTGACCCATACAGTGAACGATACACATCAAGATCACCGCCAAGTCGGTTGGCTATCAATATCTGCTTTTAGAAACGCTCCAAAACTATTAGCTTATGAGACTCCAAGAGTTACCCCGGCTTTTTCACCAACATACTTTATAGACATAACCAACTGCGTAAGCGATAAATGGACAGCGCTGAAATGCCATTTTTCACAGAAAACAAAAAGATACATAACATACGAGTCAATGGTTAACTTAGCATCTTTCAGGGGAAGCCAAGTTAATCTTCCAGCCGCTGAAGCTTTCGAAGTAGTCAGATACGTGGAAAAAATGAACATTTTCCCATAAGTTGTGATTAAATGATCGTTTCTGGTCATCAACCAAACTATTTGCCTTGGCTAGGCTTTTTCGATAAAATGCGACGTTCCGACCTTTTCATAATTGAAGATAACGTGCAAATTGAACGCCAGGGATTTACAAACAGAAATAAAATTATGACGGTTGATGGCGTAAGATGGCTTAGCGTGCCTGTAGAGCATGCTAACAAGCCATTGTTAATCAATGACGTTAGAATTGCCAATAGAGGGGAACCTAAGTGGGGAAGTCGCCATTGGTTAACGCTGAAGCATAGTTACTGTAAGGCTCCTTATTGGCGTGATTACTACGATTTTTTTGAGGATACTTATGCACGCGACTGGACCATGCTTATAGACCTTAACATGCATCTAATAAAAGGAATAATGCGTTTTCTGGACATAGATAAACCGCTGATAATGGCTTCATCCTTGAGCGCCAAAGGAAAAAAAAGCGAGTTAATTATTGCACAATGTAAAGTAGTCGGCGCAGCTGTGCAACTTGCTGGAAACGGCGGAAAAGACTACATTAATCATAAACGGTTTGAGGAAGAAGGAATACAATTAATCTTCCAAGAATTTGAACATCCCCGTTACACTCAAACAAGCGCAGGATTTGCTCCTAACCTCTCGGTTGTAGATTATCTTTTCTGCACTGGCGCAAAATGTGACAAAAAACTATTTTAGAAAATCATGGAGGAAAATAAATGAACATTTCTAGCTCGTTCCCTTTCTTTCCAGAAGAGAGCTTGAACAGCATTCTTGACGAGATTAAACTGGTGCTGAAAAGCGGCAGATTGACAGATGGACCAATTGCTCAAGAATTTGAAAGAAAATTCGCTGAATACAACAAAATAAAATATGCTGTCGCTGTTAATTCTGGAACGGCTGCGCTTGAAGTTGCGCTTAGGCATTTTAAGCTTGCAGGCAGAGAAGTTATTGTCCCAACAAACACTTTCATTTCCACGCCTAATTCCGTTCTATTTGCGGAAGGAAAACCAGTTTTTGCTGACATGAAGGAAGATACTTTGTGCATTGACCTTGGTGACGTTAGAAGGAAGTTGTCGCCAAAGACTGCAGGCGTAATTGTAGTGCATATAGCTGGTCTTGTATGCCCACAAATTAACGAGCTCAAAGAACTCTGCGACGAAAAAGGTCTTTTCCTTTTGGAAGATGCTGCTCACGCGCATGGAGCAATGATAGATGGAAAAATGGCTGGGACTCTTGGGGATGCAGGATGCTTCTCTTTCTATCCGACTAAGATTATGACTTCTTGCGAAGGCGGAATGATAATTACAAACAATTCTCAATTAGCTGAAGAAGCTCGCTGCCTGAGAACATGCGGTCAAAACGCTGAAAAAAAAGCGGTGATGTTAGGGCATAATTGGCGTTTAAACGAAATTTCAGCCGTAGTGGGGAAGCATCAGCTTGAGCATCTGGAAGAATTTGTAAGTAAACGCAATGAAGTGGCAAGGTGGTATGAAGAAGCCTTAAGCAATGTCAAGGGAATTTCACTTTTCACAACGCCATCAAACATTAGGCAAAGCTACTACAAATATCCAGTCAAACTTGCTGATGAAATCAATAGGGAAAAACTCGGCTCTTTGCTTAAAGAAAAGCACGGCGTTGAAACTGGATACGTCTATTATCCTCCATGTCACCTTCAGCCCTTTTATATGGAAACTTTTGGAACGCGAATGGGTGATTTGCCTGTTGCTGAGAGGGTTCTTAAAAAAGTGTTATGTTTACCAATGCATTATGGCGTAACTAAAGAAAACGTCGATTACATTCGCGATGCCCTTGTTTCATCAATAAACGAGTTATCGAATGCGTTTTAAGTCTCAAAACAAGTGCACATTAATGAATAGAAGAGAAAAAAAGGTTGCTTCTCAAACGCTTCAGCGTTTTCCCATTCGTAAATCGGAACTTGACCGGTTCAAATTCGGGAAAAAAAGTTATCATGAGATTGCTCGTTTGAAGACGAGTGGTTCTCCTTACTGTCTTGACATAGCATCTGGAGCGAAACCTTTCCCTGAAGCCGATGTTCTATGCGACTTGCACGTTGAACCTGTTCCAGATAGAAGCATGAAGAAGCTGGTAACTGAAGGTAAACCGTTTGTTTTATGTAGCTGTTTTTTTCTGCCTTTTAGGGATAAATCGTTTGATTTTGTGACTAGCTACTACCTGATTGAACATGTTAATGATCCTTGGAGTTTGTTTAAGGAATTAAAGCGTGTGTCCAAGCATGGCTACGTGCAATGTCCATCTTGGTTTAATGAACTGTTGTACGGTGAAGAAGTGCATTACTGGACGGTGCTTAAGCGTGGTAACAGACTTTACGTTAAACCTATCAGTAAAGGGGCGATACCTCCATTTCATTTTGGATTCATCTTCCACAGGTTATACAAGCATCAAACTTGGCAAATCTTGCATGCAATCCTTGATGAGAAATTGCATCTTTTCACCGTAAGATATGAGTTTTAAAAAGAGTGACAACATGAGTAAACTCATTCGTTCTTCTAGGCCGATTTTTCCAAAAGAAGATATTGATCAAATATTGCTTGATGTTCGCGAAGTTTTGGAAGAAGGTCAATTTAGAAACGGCAAAAACGTAAGCTTGTTTGAACGAATGGTTGCCCAGTACATTGGGGTTAAGAACGCTGTAGCGTTTGATTCTGATTCAAGTGCTTACGAAACTGTTCTTCGCTACTTCGACGTTAATGATGGGGAAGTTGTGGTTTGCACTAACAGTTTCATTTCAGTACCAAACAGCGTTGTGTTCGCTGGAGGAAAAGTGGTTTTTGCAGATATTCGAGAAGAAACTCTTTCCATGAATCCTGAAAGTTTACTGCAAAATATTTCGGCGAATACTCGTGGGGTCATTGTAACCCATATTGCAGGTTTTCCAAACCCTGATTTGAAAAGAATAATTGAAATTTGCAGGGAACATGGTCTTTTCCTAATCGAGGACACGACACACGCGATAGGCGCCACGGTTAATGGCCAGAAGGCTGGAAGTTTTGGTGATGCAGCAGTGTTTGCTTTTACTCCAACGAAAGTGTTGACCACTGGTGAAGGAGGCATGTTGATTACAAATAACGCTGAACTTAGTGAGTTTGCTAAACGGTTCAGTTACTATGGCTCAGGAGTCGGAAAAACTAACTTTGTTGATTTGGGACGACACATGGTGCTGCCGGAAATTTCAGCTATTTTGGGTATTTACCAGCTTAAGCGGGTTGAAGAGTTCATTTCTCGACGGAACAAGATTGCAGATGCCTATAATGAAGCGCTGGATAAAATCGGTACAGTGCGCACGGTTAAATGTCCGATGGGTTACAGAAGCAGCTATTACAAGTATCCGCTGATTTTGAATGAAAAACTTGACAAAGGGGAGTTTACCAGGTTGCTGTTTCAGGACTTTGGTATTGAAACTGGTAATATTTTCTATCCTCCTTGCCATCTTCAAACTGTTTATCGAAAACTCGGTATTGCTTCTTACGGAAGCTTGTTAACGTCTGAGCAGGTTCTTTCTCGAACGATTACTTTGCCGATGCATGTTGGGTTGACGGATGAAGATGTTAATTATGTCCTTGATAAGGTGGCGTTTCTTGCTCAGAAGCTAAGTTAAAAGTTTCCAGTTGATCTAGAACTTTAATGAAAATTTATAGAACATTTGTCAATTGTTAGGGATGTTTATTCCTTACGGCTTTAAAAGTTTGTTTTCCCGCATAAATCATAATAACGTTTTCTCTAGTTTTTGGAAGATTTTTTTATGACTCAAATTCGATCAAGCGTCTTAGTGGTTATTGCAGCGCTTAACGAAGAAGAAGGAATAGGGCCAACTATTATCGAGCTAAGAAAAGTTCTGAATAATCCCTATTTGATTGTTGTTGATGGCAATAGTATTGACAGAACCATTGAAATCGCGAAAAATATGAGCGCAGATGTTTTATTGCAAGAGGGGAAAGGCAAAGGAAACGCGATGTTTCAGGGTTTCCGAATGCTATGCTCGAAAGTGCCGTTTGTTGTTTTTACGGATGCAGATTTTACTTATCCTGCTGAGTATGTCCCAAAAATGGTTGAGATTTTAGAGCAAAATCCTGATGTGGGCATGGTTATTGGAAATAGGTTTAAAGGCGAATATCCGCTTGGCAAGTCGGTTACAAACCCGTTTTACTTAGGCAACAGACTGCTGGCGTTTGCCCAGCTGGTAATGAACGGTGTTAAACTTGGTGATCCATTGTCTGGTTTGCGTGTTGTGAGGAGCGCGGTTCTGGAGGGTTGGAAACCTAAGAGTAAGGGTTTTGATGTTGAGGTTGAAATGAACGCGCTTGTTGATCGTAAAGGTTACCGAATTGTTGAGATTCCAATTGATTATCGGAATAGACTTGGTGAGAAAAAGCTTAAGCTCAGACATGGCTTAAGAATAATGAAGAGGATCCTGACTGAAAGTTTAACATTTTAACAATCAAAAAGTTACCTCTCAATTTATGTTTAGTTAGCATCATAAGTTTTTGTTAATTTTTGGATGTGAATATTTTGGTTAAAGTTGGAATTGTCGGGTTAGGTCACATGGGGCAACTTCACATGCTTAATGCTATGCGTGTGGATGGTGTTGACGTTGTGGCTGGAGCAGATAAAAGTGAAAAAAACCGTAAGTACGCAGAAAGATTCCATGTTAAAACTTACGATGATTATTCTAAGCTGATAGATGCTGGAGAATTGGATGCTGTTGTCATTTCATTGCCTAATTTCTTAAAGAAAGAAGCCGTTTTTTACGCTGCTGAAAAGGGTTTGGATATTTTTTTGGATAAGCCTATTTCCCGGAATCTTGCTGAAGCGCAGAAAATGGTTGGAAAGGTTGAGAAAGAGAATGTTCGAATGATGGTTGGCGTAAATTATCGTTATTTTCCCTGTGTCCAGAAACTCAAGAACAAGCTAGAGAATGGAGAAATCGGTGACGCTGTAATAGCTACTTCTGAATTGGTTCTTAACGGCCCTATTTCACATGCCGTTGTGCCTGTTCCAGTTCCAGAGTGGTGGCTTAGCAAGGATTTGGCTGGTGGCGGTGCACTTTTAGATTTAGGCTATCATTTGATTGATATTCTGTGCTGGTTGCTGGGCGGTTTTGACGTGGATTATTCGAGTTTAGGGCACAAGTTGCATTTGCCTGTTGAAGACGCTGGAACAATCGTGTTAAAATCAAAAGGCACAGATGTTACAGGAATTGTAAATGTTGGTTGGTTTTCAAAATCGATTTTTCCAGAATTCAATTTCAGAATAAACATACATGGAACCGTTGGTTTCGTCTCTACTGACCATTATATTCCTGGTGATCCACGGGTTAACGCTGTCAAAGAGGGATTGTTGAATTTAATGCGGAGAGTTGCCATGAAAAAGCTAAGCTACCTTTCCTATACTTATTATTACTCGTCTTTCTACAAGATTATTGAAGCGTTTTTTGACGCATTAAAGAGTGGTTCGGAATTTCCGATTTCTTTAGAGGAACAGTTGGATGTTATGCGAATAATTGATTCGGCTTATCGCCTAAATGAGTTTCAGATTTCTTTGGAGAAACAGTTGGATGTTATGCGAATAATTGATTCGCCTACCTTATCGCCTAAATGAGGTGAAATAAATGGCAAAGGTTGTTATTACATCGGTTAAGAATCAACCGTTCGCTAGCAGTGAAATCGACAGTGCGGTAGAGAAAGCAATTGATAACTTGAACTATGATTTCCGCAGCATAAACAATGTTGTCATTAAGCCAAACCTTTGCTATTACTGGACTGCCTCAACAGGCGAAACCACCGACGGACGAGTAGTTTGTGCAATTATAAAATACATTCGAGAAAGAATCGGCAATGATGTTAACATTACTGTGGCTGAAGCTGATGCGTCTGCGATGAGGACAAAGTTTGCCTTCAGCATCTTGGGTTATGATGAGTTATGCCAAAAAAATAATGTCGCATTGAAAAACTTGAGTGAAGGAAACGTGATTGCGAAGACAGTTAAGGTTGGCAAAGCTGAAGTAACCTTGCCTTTTAATGAGGTTCTTTTGAACGCTGATTTAATCATTAATGTTCCTAAACTGAAAACGCACAATTTTATAGGCGTAACATGTGCAATGAAAAACATTTTTGGCTCAATTTCTAAGCCTAGAAAATACGCGTACCACAACAATATTGTGAATGTTATTGTTGCCGCAAATAAGATTGTAAAATCGGACATTATTGTAGTTGACGGCTTGATTGTTCGAGGTTCGTGCCCCAAAAAACTGGGAGTTGTCATGACAAGCGACAATCCATTAACGAATGATTTTGTTGCGGCAAGAATAATGAGTTTTAACCCTAAAAAAGTTCCATACCTAAATTTGGCAGCAAAAGAAAACGTCGGCGAAACAAAAAACATAAACATAATTGAAGATGGCGTTAAGCTGGCTGAAATTAAAAAGAGCTTTCCACACTACAGTCACCGTATTCACTCGATTTCTTGGGGTTTACAACTCAAAATGCTAAGAGCGTACACTGCAGTATCGGGAGATGTTCTTCCTCCGTTTTTGGAAAAATAGGTTTGCTCTAATGCTCGAGAGTGTTTATAGCCTCCTTTTATCTAGAGCCGATCTTCAAGTGAACGTTTTGTTGACTACTGAAGCGTTAAGGACTGCTGCTCTCTGAAGACCTACCCCTCCCTTATGTATAGATTGAAAGGCTGGTTGAATTTCGTGTTAGGGTTGAATTGATGATTTTTTCTGAGATTAAGTGAGCTAAAAACAATCAATCCTGAGCCTGATAGTTTGCTAGAATATGACACAGTAATTAACGCCAATATTGCGGTTCATGAAAAGGAAGCTGATTATTATGATTTTATTCATAATGATATATGGAATCGAGCAGAACAAAACCGGTTAAAACAACTCTTGCGAACATTAACTGCACAAATAGATAATCAAAGCTATAAGGCATTAGATTTCGGTGCAGGAACAGGAAACATAACACAAAAACTCTTGTCTATCGGCTATACAGTAACAGCTATAGATATTTCGCCTGGCATGTGCAGAAAACTGATAGAAAAAGAGCGCCACATGATAAAGTTGAAGCGCTTAAAAGTTTTAAACATTAATTTTGACGAAACTAATCTAACTGAACAATACGACCTTGTAACAGGTTACTCGGTCATCCACCATTTACCCAACTACTTGAAAACACTTGAGAAACTAGCTTCCTCAGTTAAGAACGGTGGAATATTGTATTTTGACCATGAACCTCCAACACCAATAAGTTCAGCAAACGGCATTGTGGATAAACTTATCCTCAAATTATATTATTTCACTGAAAAAAACGCAAATGCTGCATACCTAAAATTGCATGGCGTTAATTTACCTCCAATAGATTATTCATTAGCAGATGTACATACACAATTAGATTGGCAAAGCATAACTCAGATGCTGAAGCAAAAAGGTTTCACTGTAGAAATTCAACCGCATTATGTTAATGATTCAAGATTAAACACTCCACTTAGTTACTTGCGTAAAAAAATCCTGAAAGTAAACAGCGCTATGTTACTCGCAAAGAAAACATAACTTTTTCTTCTTAAAACTTGCGATGGTGCAGTAAGCAAGTGTTTTGGAGCCTAGTGAAATTAATGATTTCTTTTTTGGTGGTTTGGTTCTTATTTGGTGCTTTGGCTCTTGGGCCTCCAGTCTTTATTTTCTTATTCATGAAATTTAAGTCAAGCAAATCTTGGCCGACAATTGTTGATGGTAACTATAAGCCTAAGGTTTCAATCATCATTCCCACGTACAACGAGGCAAGCGTAATTTCATATAAACTGGTTAATTCAAGCAGGTTAACTTACCCAAGAGACCTGTTAGAAATAATTGTTGTAGATAGCAATTCCTCAGATGGCACCGCTGATGTTGTAAAGAATTTTTCAAAGAAAGCAAACGGTTTAGACCTTAAACTTCTTGTGGAGAAAGAACGAAAAGGAAAATCTCACGCATTAAACTATGCATTAGAGCACTGCACTGGCGAAGTCGTTGCAATTTCCGATGCTGATTGCTTCTGGCCATCAGATATCCTTGAAAAAGCCATACCTTATATGGCTGACCCTTCTGTTGGTGCGATTGGTGGCCCAAAAATTCTTTTCAATTCAGACCAAACTTGGATAACAAGGATGGAAGAGGGATATCTCAAGTCTGCGAATTCTTTACGGGTCGGTGAATCCAAAGCTGGTTCAACGGTTTTCTTTGAGGGCGGGTTTAGCGCTTTCAAAAAGGTGGCTATTGACCGGTTTGACCCTTATGGTACAGGTTCAGATGATTGTGGTACAATAATCGGAGTTATTGAGAAGAATTACCGGGCTATGCTTGTTAAGGAAGCTAAGTTTTACTCAAGCTTTCCCAGTTCATTTCGAGCTAAAATAAGTATCAAGCTGCGGCGAATGAATCAGCTTATCAGGCTATTCGCAAAATACCTGGATTTACTATTGAAAGGCAAAGTAAAGTCAACCCGAAGCACAGTTATCCCCAACATGCTTCTTTACCTTTTCTCGCCCGTTGCCTTTGTTGTTTTTTTGTTTCTTACCGGTTATCTACTTTTTTCTTATCCATTGCTTCTGGCCTCTTTTGCCCTTCTAATTGTTCCTAAAGTACGCTTTTACTTTTACGAGATTTTTGAGAGCAATATTTTGCTTTTTGTATCATTGTTTGCTGTGCTATTTGGGAAAAGGTTTTCAGTATGGACCCAGCCGGAAGACCGTGTTTGGTTGACTGCTGAAAATTTGGCTTCTTATGGCTTAATTTAGAAAAACACGCAAGGCTATGGGCGATAGTTTAATGGAGGCTAATGTTGAAGTCACCGTGGGCTTATGCGTTAAGAATTCTGAAGCCACTGTTGAGAGAGCCGTCAACAGCATAATCGCTCAAGATTATCCTCTTGAATTAATGGAACTCTTGGTTGTGGACGGTTTTAGCCGCGATAAAACAGTTCCAATTATTAAAGAACGCTTGCTCAATGGGAATATTAAGAAAAAATTTTTCTATGAAAATCAAGGCTTGGGAAAAGCACGGCAAACTGTTATTGAAAACGCTTTAGGACGCTATGTCGTCTGGGTTGACGGCGACATGGAGTTACCTAGCGACTTCATTCGCAAACAAGTTGAATTCATGGACGCTAACCCAGCAGTCGGCATAGGAAAAGGCAAATACGGTTTAATCAGGAAAGACAAGTTAGTTGCCACCTTGGAAAACATGGAGTTTCTCATCAATTTTCAAGATGAAGGAGAAACGTACTCAAAATCCCTCGGCACTTCAGGCTGCATCTATCGCCTTGAAGCCATACGACAGGCTGGCGGTTTTGATGAAAACATGAAGGGCGTAGGCGAGGACATGGATGCCGAGTATAGGGTTCGCCAACATGGCTGGAAACTTTTCGTCACAAACGCTGTTTTTTATGAAAAACGCCGTGAAACTTGGCGTTCTCTTTGGAACGAGTACTTTTGGCATGGGTATGGCTGGCAATCGCTTCTCAATAAAAACAGAGACATGGTCAATATTGTTAAGTTGCTGCCTCCAGTTGCTGTGTTTGTCGAGTTCACAAGGGTTCCTAAAGCTTACAAAGTGACTTATCAGAAAGCAGCTTTTTTGTTGCCTTTCCATTATGTTTTTAAGAGGATCGCTTGGTTTCTTGGTTTCCTGAAAAGCCGGCGGCAATAATAAAGAACTTGTTTTGGCGATTTTCATGGATAGTTTTGTTACGATTGGAATCTGTGTTAAAAACGGTTCCGACACAATACTCGGTGCACTTGAGAGTGTGATGGCTCAGAGTTTTCCTCATGAACAAATGGAAGTAATCGTTGTTGATGACGGCAGCGAAGACGGCACCCTATCAGTTGTTCATGGCTACGCTTCTAAAATTGATATGCCAGTGAAAATTCTCCACTACGCTTGGCAAGGTATCGGTCAATCAAGAAACACGGTGGCTAAAAACGCCTTAGGCAAGTACATTGTTTGGGTTGATAGCGACATGGTGCTGTCCAAAAATTTTGTTAAAGAACAGGTCAAGTTCATGGAAAACAACGCAAAAGTAGGCGTGGCAAAAGGCGTTTACGGAATCCTTCCAAGCGCCAATTTAGTTGCCTCTCTTGAAAACATGTCCTTTGTAGCTGAAAACTCCCGTTCCGAATGCGGAACAGGCGGGGCCATTTACCGCACAGAAGCCCTTAGACAAGCAGGCTACTTTGATAACCGATTAAAACTTGCAGGCGAGGATCATGATGCAGCGTTTAAGATTAATGCTGCAGGTTGGCTGCTTGAGCGCAGCTCAGCTGTTTTTTACGAGCGTCCGAAAACTTCATGGAGAAGACTGTGGAGCAAATACTTTCATTGGGGCTACGGTTTACACGATGCTTGTCAGTACAACCGGAATTTGCTGTTTCTTTACGAGATGATTCCGCTTGCAGGGTTCATTGGCGGGGTTCGGCGCTCCTTGGTGGCTTACAGGCTGACATGTGACAAAAGAAATTTTCTGTTACCTGTCCAGTTTGTTTTCAAATTAAGCGCATGGTGCCTTGGATACATGAGGTGTCACATGCAATCAAGAAACGAAAAGTAACGAAGGTTAAAGAAAATGCAAATTGAAAAAGACATGAATTCAAGTTTAAAAGAGGATAAATTCCAAAACTGGTTTGAACAGAAAATTTCTCTCTCAGACCCGTGGTACAAGCTTATACTGAAAATGCTAAAGCCAATCGTAAACAGCTTTGAGGGAAAAAGAGTACTGGAAGTTGGCTGTGGCTTAGGCGTCTTTTGCATCCATATTGCCAAAGAAAAAGGCGAGGCAATAGGCTTGGACATTTCCAAGAATGCCATATTGAAAGCTAAAGACTTGGCACGCAAATACGGCGTGGAAGATAAAGTGCAATTTGTAGTAAGCGACGCACGGTTCCTACCCTTCACCGACCGTTCAGAAGACATAATTGTCTCCTCAGAAACGCTGGAGCACATATCCAATCACGAGCAAGCTTTCCACGAATTCGCAAGAATCACCGATAACTCAGGATACATTTGCTTGACCGTCCCAAACTTGATAAGCAGCCTGTTTTTCGAGTATGTTTTTTTCATGGTAATGGGGCAGCCGAAGTACGTGAAAAAATTCCTTAACGTGGAAAAAGAATATGCTTTTCATTACTTCAAAGTTAAACGACTTGTGAATTCTGAGAGCCTGCGCATTGTTGACATTAGAGGAACTGATTATGTTCATCTTCACCCGAAAATAACAAGTTTTTTCAGGTTAGGCAAACTTGTAAATTTGGTCTCGAACAAGTTGGAAACTAAAAAATCTTGGCGGTTTTTGGGTGCCAATATAGGCGTTATCGTCGAGAAAACCTCTTAATTGATTTGTTTTGCCGTTAGCTTGCTAACCTGCTTTGCAGTACACTTCATCCATAGATAAAACCGTAAATTTGAAGCTTTTTTTAAAAAAAGGAGCACCACAAAAAGATGAGTTTGGTAAGCTTCGTTAAGATACAAAAAGACCTCGAATATCCAATGAAGCAAGCGATTTCTGAATCCTTGCGTTTAATCGATTATTCCTTTGATAAAACCGTTAGAAAGGTTGTGATTAAGCCTAATTTATGCTATTATTGGGATTGCTCAACTGGTCAAACGACTGATCCCCGATTTGTTGCTGAACTGATTGATTTAATTCGTGAGCGAATCGCTGCTGACGTGGAGATTTCGATTGTTGAATCAGATGCATCTGCGATGCGATGCAAATACGCGTTTAGGATGTTGGGTTTTGAAAGGCTGGCTCGCGAAAAGAATGTTAGGCTCGTCAATCTTTCCGAAGAAGAAAGCGATAATGTCTCAGTTGCTTGTAATGGGCAAACCTATAACCTGATGGTTCCCCAAATAATTTCTAACTCGGATTTACGGATTAATATTTCAAAAATAAAATACACGGTTGATCCCATCAAGCTTACTTGCGCATTGAAGAACATTTATGGTTGCAATCCTTACCCTAAAAAGTACAAGTATCACTCTGATCTTGGAAACATTATTGTAGCTCTAAACAAAGCGATGAAGTTTAATCTGTGCCTCATAGACGGCAACATAGTTTCTGGCATTCAACCGCGGAAACTTGGGCTGGTAATGGCAAGTCAGGACCCAGTAGCTATTGATGCAGCGGCTGCGCGGATAGCATGGTTGAACCCGAGTAAGATACGCTATTTTCAAGTGGCCGAGAAAGAAGGGGTTGGACAAAGGGTTTTTATTCCAAAAGGCTCGTCTTTGGATTACTTTAGGGCTTTGTATCCCAAGAAGACTTTTAGAAGGAAAATGATGGGACGAGCGTATAAGCTTGTGCTCAGTGTGGGGCTTGGCAGGAGACTAGGATTAGAATAAGCATTTACTGGTGATTAACGAAATGAGGAATGTAAAGTTAGGAATTATAGGCTTAGGTTATATCGGTCAGATTCACCTTAGACATAGTTTGAAGCTTGCTAATGCCAAAGTTGTTGCAGTCGCAGATTTATCTACAAAAGCCTTGAAACGCGCCAAAGATTTAGGAGTTAAAAAGACCTTTAATGATTATGCTGATTTATTGAAGGACCCTGAGGTTGACGCTGTGCTGGTTTCACTGCCAACCCATCTCCATCTAAAATGTACTCAGCAAGCGGCTGAAGCTAAAAAGGACATTTTTCTTGAAAAACCAATCTCAGTAAAAATTGAAGAAGCCAACGAAATAATTTCGGTGACTCAACGTAACTCTGTCAAGTTGATGATGGGTTATCCTTTACGTTTTAACAAGGCTTTTGGACGGATTAAGGCAGACTTGGATAATGGTTTAATCGGCGATGTGGAAAATGCCCATGCAACTTACGTTAGTTCGGGTCCGTTTTTTCATCGGGCAGAAGGTTACTTGCCTATTCCAGTTCCAGAATGGTGGTTTAACACCGAGTACACGGGCGGTGGCGTTCTCATCGATTTAGGCTGCCACATAATTAATCTTCTCCGCTGGTATTTCGGCGAAATAGTTGATATTAAGGGATACTTCGGGCACAGGTTTAGCATGGATTTTGAGGATTCCGCAATGTGTCTGGCGAAATTTGCTTGTGGCTCGGTGGCGGTGATTAATGTCGGTTGGTTCTCACAGGAGTACGTTCTTAGAATTGATATGTTGGGAAGCGTTAGGAATATTTCTGTTTCGCATATGCCATCAAGCCAAATATCGACTGCTTTTCAAATGTTAGCTAGGGGCATATCGGAGTTTTATCAACCTCACCTTGATGAACTGCAATATTTCGTTGATTGCTTGATTAAGGATGAGGCGCCTTCACCAAGCGGGCAAGATGGGCTTAGAGATTTAGAGGCAATATTCAAAGCATACAAGAACGAAATACTTCTGGAGTCAATTCCAACATTAGCCAGTAGTAAATAGCCAGCTTCATGGCTGAGGCAAAGAATCGGAAATTCAGTTATATAAAAAAAATCAATTGAGAATTGAAAATTTCCCTGAATTTTTAAAATAAATGGGTCTTGTTTTATACAAAAAAAGGAAAGGAAATTTTACTCTTTAGCGGAAGTAAAAGAACAACGTGTTGAAGCGCTCCCAACTGAACATGTACCATGAATGGCTGGAGTGGTGGCGGTTGCCTGGATATTGGGTCGGTGTTGGCGTAATTGTTGAGTTAGGGGTTGGTGTTGGAGTGGGTTTTGGGGTCGGTGAAGGAGTAGGTGCCGGTGTTGGTGTCGGCGTAGGTGCTGGTTTTGGGGTCGGCGTGGGTGCTGATGTTGGCTTTGGAGTAGGTGTTGGCGTCGGTGATGGAGTTGGAGTTGGCGTAGGTGTGGGTGTCGGTGTTGGAGTAGGTGTAGGGGCTGGCGTTGGAGTAGGTGTTGGCGTCGGTGACGATGTTGGAGTTGGCGTCGGTGATGGAGTTGGAGTTGGCGTAGGTGAAGGGCTTGGAGTTGGTTTTGGAACTTGCGAAGCGTAATTGATGAATGTTTGACCTATAGTGTTTGGTGTTGCTGATGTTGCGCCTGCTGCCCATGTTCCAGTAACTAATTCCTCTCCGAAATATGCTGGACCTAAATCAGCAGCACTCATCCAGAAGTAAGCAGACATTCCGATTCCCAAAGTTAAAGCTGCATGATTTAAGCCGTCCCACCAGTTATACTCGTTCTGCAAATCGCTTGAAGGAATAACAGTTAAGCATGAGCCAGCTTCATTGATTACCAAAGGATAATTTACGCCCATACTGTTTACAGCAGCTTGCATTTGCGATAAAACGGTGTTATAATTTGTTCCCCATGGCGAGTTATAGTAAGGTCCGTACCTATAGGTATGCGTAGTGAAAACTAAGTTTGTCGGATTTCCAATATCATGAACCAGTGTTGATGCCCAACTTAGATCATTGTAAGTCGGTACAAAACCCACAGCCCATTGCATGAAGATTAGGTTTTGACTGCCTAGGTTTCTAATTGTGTTGTATATGCCAGTACAGTAGCCAAAGAAAGACGCTTCATTGTTTCCAGGTTCATTCCACATTTCGAAGATTACGTTGGGGTACTGGCCCAATCTGTTGACGACGCTTGTCCACCATGCTTGCCATAGTTGCATCTGAGTTGTCCATCCATTTTGCGATAGCGTAGTTTGTATCCAGTTATAGCTTGCTGTTCCTGGTACCCAGTCATTTGAAAGGGTAGAGACAGAGCCAGGTTCGCCCTCGAAAGAACCGCTATATGAATAACCGTTTACTGCACTGTAAGGACAGAAATCAACGTAAATACCGTATTTTGCCGCTTCCTGAATCAGGGTTTCAATGTACGTGCGGAAACTCACCGGAGTTGAAGACACACCGGATTGATAGTTGGAAGGTGTAACATTATCCATCCACCACCAATCCATGGGAATCTGGAGTCTAATCATGTTTACATGCCAGTATTGTTGCCAACATTGAAATGCAGCATCCATTCTTGGTATATCGTAACTTAAAGATTGCCACTTCTGGTACCATGCGTAGACGTTTTGGTCTCCTGCTTCACTCCACATTCCCGTTGCTGATACTAATTCTCCTGCTTTGCCGATTCCTCTCAAGTAGACTACATTATTGTTTGCGTCCAGTATTTGGTTTCCTGAAGTATGCAGTGCTGGCGTTGCTGTTGCAGCTTGAACTCCGGTTGTAGCCAAAACTGACAACATGCTTATGATTAAGAGTGCGCTGATGCATAGACCTGCTGGTTTTGCGAGTTTCCTGAGGTTTATGAAATGCAGTGTTTTTCCTAAGTTGTTCGTTTTCATTTCTCTCTCTCTTCCTGAATTTCTGAAATCCTATTATTGTATGAATCTATTTTAAAGGTTTGTGAAAAATCGGTTAATGTTAATTGTCAACTTTAAACATGCGGTTTGCAAAGTCAACTTGACAAACTTAGCGAAGTCAACGTTGCAAACAGCAAACGCATACCCAAATGCTAAGCAAGCAAACGAAAAGCAAGGCGAACAAACCATGGAGCTAAAAGTTGGCGTTTTCTGCCCGTATGTGGCTGAGAATTTGTAGCAATATACATCACTGACATCCAAACCCAAAAAAATGATAAATATTGTTATCTATAACTCACTTAATACAAGAAAACGCTAAGCAGCATGTGACTCAAGCGTTCTTTTGGTAGCTGCAGTCGTATCGTGTGTGCGGATAAAGTTGTTGCAGTTAATCGCGACTACTTCTATGAAGACATTGACATATTTGTAAATAAATTCGCGCAAAAAGCCACTTTTAATGTGTTTTATCTAGACTTTAAAATTTGGGAGAATAACAATGTTTTTCGAGCTCTTAAAAGCTAAAGGCTTGGATTCTCATTCATTTTTAGGTAGACTCATCAAGAATATCGGTGTAGGCAGATTTATCTTTCATATACGTGTTATTCTATTCAAGATCGATAATCTGCTTGGAAAATATAACCAACGTTTCATTGAGTATCCTTGGGTATTAGATAAAATCGGTTCAGCAAAAGGCAGACTGGTACTTGATGTTGGTTGTTCTGGGTCTCTCTTAGACCATGAGTTACTTGCGCGAGGCTTTCGAGTTGTAGGCTTAGATATCAATGACCATGCGATGCGAAATAGCAGACAAGCATTCGTGCAGGCAAATGTAATAAGCACAGGTTTGCCATCGGAAATTTTTGATATTATTTTATCCGTTAGCGTTATTGAGCATGTAGGTTTGAACGCTTACTCGCAAGATTTGCTTTTGGATAATGGCGACTTCTTAGCTATGCAAGAAATTAGAAGGCTTTTAAAACCAAAGGGAATCTTTCTGGTGACTTTTCCATACGAAGGTGGAGGACCTTTTCGGATTTTGCGTTTCGGAGAAAGAAAAGAGTTTGCTGAACGTCATTATGATCATAATAGACTATCAAAGTTGTTGAATGGATTTTTTGTCGTAGACTCAGCGTTTTTTATTTGTTTATTAAAAGACAGCTGTAGGTTTGTTCCAATAAGCAAATCTGTTTTGGATGAGCTATCTAACAAAACAAGTGAGGGCTCTTTGGGATGTTTAATTTTGCAAAAAGTGTGATAGCAATGACATGGCAAAATGAGCCTTGTGTATCCCTTTACTTATAAATCTGTTGTAAATAGACGGATGTAAAGGCTTTCTTGAAATTAAAATCTAAAAGAAAGGTCGCTGAAAACCGTCGAGAATTTAAGTTAAGAGTGGAATGGACAGCAATGAAGATTGGCGTTTTCTGCCCAACCTTAAACGTTTATGGTGGGGGAGAATTTGTGGCGATAGCAATCGCCAACACCTTAGCCCAAAACAATCGCAATGTAGTTCTTTTTACCAATAATGAAGTGAACCCTCAAGCAATAAAAAACTTCTTCGGAGAAAACCTACATCCAACAATCCGAACCATCAAACAACCTACCCATTTTACCTCAAGAGGACTGGCGGATTTCTATCAAACCATCTTCCACTCCTACATCGCCAAATCAAAATGCAACGTGTTTATCGACACATTCTCCAATTGCGTATTTCCTTGGACAAGCATAAGTTACATTCACTTTCCATTCCTAAACCAGTACTCTTTCAGCAAAAAGTTCCCTTACATGGGTAGCCCACATCTTTTGCAAGTCGGCACACTACCTCACGTACTATTCGAGAAAAACCTGGTAAGTTATGATAAAAAACTGGTTCTTGCAAACAGTTACTACACTGCAGACGAAATAAGAAAGTACTCACAAAAAACTGTGGAAGTGCTATATCCACCCTTCTCATCAAGCATCTCAGCAATCGGGAAAGACACAATTAAAAATTCTCAGGAGAATCTAGTGATTACCACATCACGTTTTGAACCTAACAAACTCTTAGAAAGAATCCCACACATCGCCTCTCAAACCGATTCAAACATACAATTCGCAATAATCGGGCGCTTATACAGCAAAGAAACGCTAACCAACCTGCAAGGCACAGTTAAAAAATTAGATTTAACTGATCGCATAAAATTTTACCCCAATGCAACAGCCGAAAAGAAAATTGAATTGCTGAAAAAAGCCAAAATTTACTTGCACACTATGATCGGAGAACATTTTGGAATTTCCATAGTTGAAGCCATGGCATTAGGCTGCTTGCCCATTGTTCACAATTCAGGTGGAATGAGCGAATTCGTTCCAGAACAGTACCGCTATGAAACCTTGCAAGAAGCCGCCAGCAAAATAACTAGTGAAATCAATAACTGGTCAACTGAGAAAGCAAACGAAATCAAAAAAATCTCTGATCGCTTTTCTATTTCTAACTTTTCATTAAGGTTCATGGAACTTTTCTCTAAATATTGTAATTAATTCAAGAAAACTTTTGAGGTTTTTTACTTGCATGTTTGCCATGTCTGGGAAAGATTCTGGCCCCTAGAAATAGGCGGATTGGAACGTTATATTCTATGGTTGACTAATTACTTAGCTAAAAAGGAAGAATTAGATTTTTCTTTAATAACGGGACGCACAAAGGTTCTTTTGATTACCAAAAACATTAAGAAATTCGAAGATGCAGGCTTTCTAAAAGTTTATCGGCTAGGGCCCAGCCCAGTTGACTTAGTTAATGGCGTTTTCATGTATGCCTCTGGTTCAAAGCCCAGACTTGTTGAAAAAATGAAGTTGGCAAGTTTATGCCATGAAGCAGCAAAATGCAAAGTTGCTCATTCAGCAGATGTTTTCCACATCCATGGCATTTGGGAGGATTTAGAATACATTAATCTTGGCGTTTACCTGAGCCGGCACTTCCATAAGCCTTTGGTTGTTACTTTGCATGGCGGATTTGTTGGTGACCCTTTGCATGGAGGAATGCCTTTAGAATCCCCTGCGGTAAAAAGCATACTTGAGAATGATGCCACTGCAATTACTACATATTCAAAAGAGGTTTTAAGCGTCTTAGGAAGGATGGGGCTTGGCGAAAAAAGTCATCTTATCACAAATTTTGTTGATACTGTGCACTTCAAAAATCCCTTCTCTTCTGTCTTACCGCATGAGGATACAGTGATATACGTTGGCAGACTTGAACCAGTGCAAACTCCAGAAATAGTCATCAAAGCTTTCAAGCAAGTTAATACTCAGTTTCCAAACGCTAAACTCCATGTTGTTGGTTACGGTTCACTTTACGAGTCTCTGAAGAGTTTAATTAAAGAGTTGAACCTTGAAGACGCAGTTTTAATGATGGGCAAACAGACAGATGTTAGGACGTTCCTGTGGAACAGCGACATTTTCGTAGCCACAAACTTTGGGTATATTGCTTCTCTTGAAGCTTGGTCTGCTGGGCTTGCTGTTGTTGCTCCCAACTTTGGAATACTGAAAGAAACAATTAGTCACGAAAATAATGGTCTTCTTGTTGAGCAACATGATGTTGATCAGCTAGCTTCTGCCCTCATTAGTCTGATTAAGGATAAAGAATTCAGAAGAAAACTTGCGTTAAACGGGGCACAAGCGGTAAAAAATTACGATATCCGAGAAGTTGCACCTAAAATGGCTGAAATTTACCAATCAGTAATAAAAAAAGTAGCTTAATTTTTCGGCGAAACTAAAATGAATTATAATCCAAAATCTCTTTCGCAGCATTTTCTGGGCATAGTCGTGTTTCTGCAAGTTCTAATGTACATTTCGCTTTTTCTTAATTATCCACTTGCTAGAGAAGTTGTAGGCATTTTTTATCTAACTTTTATCCCAGGCTTAATCTTCATTAAACTTTTAAAACTTGAGCTTGGCACCCTTGAATTCATTCTTTTCTCAGTCGGCTTTAGCGTTGCTTTCCTGATGCTTTCGGGACTGGTTATAAACGAGTTTGGCTCCATAGTTGGATTTAGCTTTCCGCTTTCCACTTTGCCCTTATCCTTATTCGTAAACACCCTAATAATTATAGGCGCAGCAGTGGCTCACCTAAGACAGGGAAACGCAAAACAAAATGCGGTTTCTCAAAAACCAAGTTTTCCCGCATCAACTTTGCTTTTGGCTTTGATTCCTGTTTTAAGCATTGTTGGCACATACTTTGTTAACACAACGGGAAACAATTTCTTTTTACTAATCATGATTCTATCAATTGCCTTGCTGTTTACTGTCGTGGCGTTTTATGAAAAATCCACAAGTGTTTACCCATTCGCTATACTCATGATCGCTTTAGCGCTGCTGTTTCAAGTTTCCTTAATATCAAATTATATACTTCCATATGGAGGCGATTCTCCCGCAGAATTTTACGTTTTCAGAACCACCCAACTTAATTCCCAGTGGAATCCAATATTCGCATTTCCCTCTGACCAGGGATTCGGCAGATTCAACGCCATGCTCAGCGTCACTGTTCTTCCAACAGTTTACTCAAACATGCTTGGAATGGACCCTACATGGGTATACAAGATAATTTATCCTTTCATTTTTGCATTTGTACCTCTTGGTCTGTACCTTTTATGGCAGCCTTACATAGGTAAAAAATTTGCTTTCCTCGCTGCTTTCCTATTCATGGCGCAGTCAACATTTTTCACTGAAATGACCGCGTTAAACCGGCAAATGATTGGTGAATTATTTTTTGTCTTATTACTGCTTGTACTGTTAAACAAGAAAATTAAGCTAGAAGCTAAATTCATAAGTTTTGCCATCTTCAGCTTTAGCTTAATATTTTCCCATTACGCACTGGCAGAAATCTTCCTCTTTCTAGTTTTCGCTGCATGGGCAACATCTGTTTTTTATCTTAAACGGCCAAGCTTTAATCTTCGATTAAGCATGATAGTGTTTTTCTTTGTGACAATGTTCGGCTGGTATATTTACACTTCTGGCGCCATTGTCTTCGACAGTTTCATGACATTTGCAGGTTATGTTACTAGTCAGGTGGGAGAACTTCTTAACCCAGCATCCAGAGGACAAGAAGTTTTGATTGGGTTAGGCCTAGCGCAGTCTCCTTCAATTTTAAACACTATCAGCAGAGCATTTGCATACATAACCGAATTATTTATCGTCCTTGGTATAGTTGCTTTAATTTTGAAAAAAACTCATTTCCGTTTCGAAAGAGACTACACAGTATTCAGTGTGGTTGCCGTAGCCTTATTAGTAGCCTTAACCGTTGTTCCAGGGCTAGCTAATACTTTAAACATGACACGATTCTACCATGTACTGCTGATGTTGTTAGCGCCTTTCTGCATAATTGGCATGTGGGCATTTGCTCAGTTTATTTTTAAACATGAGAAAAAATTACTAGTTTCCTTGTTAATTGTTGCTGTTTTGGTTCCGTATTTTCTTTTTCAGACAAACTTCGCTTATGAAGTAGCTCAAACTGACAGTTGGTCTATTCCACTAAGCGAATACAGAATGAACCCCTTGCGTTTATACGGAGACTACGGATACATTGATAGTTACAGTGTGTATGGCGCCGAATGGGTTTCGAAGAGTGTTCCCTATCAAAATAATACTGTTGCAGATAATGCACTCTATACAGCGTTAACTGCTTACGGGCTTATCTACCGAGGCTATGTTGGAGGGATTACGAATGAAACTGTCATGCATCCTGGCGAGTTTGCTTATTTAAGTTACATTAGCGTTGAATACGAAAAACTAACTTGGAACGGCACTCTATACGCAGTTCTTAATCAAACCGATCTTATTTATTCAAACGGCGGCAGCGAAGTTTACTGTGGACCCGGCGGATAAAAAAAGCACTCTTAAAATCAAGAATTTTTGGCTCAAAAACATAAAAAATAAAGTTGACGCCTGATGGATTCCTTCAATAGCAATCGCATACAAGAAAATTGCGGGATAACCGTTGTTATTCCTACGTACAAAAGGGCTGAAATACTTCCATACTTGCTTTCAGCGCTCAAGCGTCAAACCTATAGGAACTTTGATGTTGTATTTGTGGTTAAACCGTCGGGCGATGGAACGGAGGAAATTCTGAGGCAAGCATCATCTTCGCTGAAAATAACCGTGGTAGTTCAAACTAGGGGTCATATTGTTGATGCCTACTTTTTAGGCGCCAAAAACTCCACCGGTGACATAGTAGCTTTTCTTGATGACGACGCCATTCCAGCTGATAATTGGCTTGAGGAAACCGTAAAAATCTTCCAAAATACCAACGTGACTGCGGTAACTGGCGACTCAATTCCTGTCTACTTAAAAAAGGGCGAGATGCAACTCATTGAAGAGAGCGAAATTCCATCTGTTCTGTCCCATTATGAGTTTGCTTGGTTTGGCCGTCCCCTGAAAGGGCTAGAAGATTATAAGAATTGCATCGCTAACTCAGGATTAGTATATGAACGAGGCAATAACGCTTACTGGCGAAAGCGTGGACCCGCAAAAGCGTTGCTTCGAGGGCCATCAATGGCTGTTTCGGGCAAAATTTTACGAAGTTTGGATTTTCCAAGTGACTGGATTCTTGGCTGCGCTTGGGAAATGGTGTTGGGTTGGCATTTGTGGAAGCGTGGGCTTCTAATGCTCTATAGTCCCAGCGTACGCGTGTTTCATATTGTTCATGGTCGTACATCAAGCAGGGACTTCTTGAATCCTCGCACAGACCTTTTGTGGGCGGTTGAGGCTGAACTGCTTTTTTACCGTTTGTACTTTGATGAGCCGCAGCTTTCAGTGGTTAGCAAGTTGGAATCTGACGTAGTGCGCATTGTACACAGCATTAAGTATCTTCGGTTGAACACAAAATATTATTTGCGTAAGATCGAGGGAATTTTTTTTGGAAATATAATTGGCGCCAAATGGATCCTCTACAAGATGTTGAGCGTCTCCTATTCCCCGCTTGCTGATTTAGCGAAGTTTCGGTCAAAATGATCTATACCGCAAACGCCGCGGCTATTCAGAAAAGACTGTTTTCGTGGGATGTGAGTTTACATTTTGCAGGCTGAGACCAATTATCCATTAGTTTCTATTATAATACTCAATTATAATGGAGAAAGTTGCCTATCAAATTGTCTCTCGTCTGTTCTGGAAACTCGGTATTCCAATTTTGAGGTTATTTTGGTTGACAATGCGTCAGCAGATTCTAGCTTGGAAATGGCTCAGGAAGCTTTTGGAGCTGATTCTCGGCTTAGATTTGTCAAGAATAAGGTGAATTTGGGTTTCAGCGGCGGCAACAACGTAGGGTTCAGCTATTCCAAAGGAGATTACATTGTGTTCTTAAACAATGACACTGTGGTTGAACCAGATTGGCTCGTTTACTTGGTTAATGCCATGCAGAATGACCCAACGATTGGTTTAGCACAAAGCATGATTTTAACGATTGATGGAGAGAAAATTCAGACAGCAGGTTGGCTTTTCAGCAATTATCTTATACACAAGTACCAGCTGTGCAAAGATAAACCAAGCAGCCTTAAATTTCATCCTGTTTTTGAAATATCTTTTGTTTGCGGGGCGTCTATGATTATTAGACGAGAGATTGTTAGGGAAATGGGTTTATTTGATCCCAAAATGCCCTTTTTTTACGATGACACCTTGCTTTCTCTTAAGACATGGCTTGCACAAAAAAGAGTAGTGACTGTTTCTGGGTCAAGAATCCGCCACGTAGGCGGAGCTACAAACGTATGGAATATTCAATTCACAACGTATCATCTTTTAAAATCCAACATTTGTCTATTATTCGATGTTTATTCCAAGCTGGCTGATCTCGTTAGAGCTTTATTGGTTAACATTTTTTATTTATCAACTAACTCCATGTTCTTTTTAAAAAGAAAAAATATAGAAGTAATTCGTGGTAACATTCAGGGTTTAACATGGGGTTTAAGCAATTTTAGGTACTTATGGCAAAACAGGCTAAACCACTGGAAAAAAACAAAAATTTCGCCAGAAAAATTGAAAGAAAAATTCGTAAGAGTTAATCTTTCTGTTTCTTTTTATCTTATGCCCTCCAAGTTAGGTAATGATTGCTTCGCCTTTGAGGTTGGCAAATACGAAAACGCGCTGACGAAAGCATAAAATTCTGGCAGGTTAGTTCAATTCGGTGGACAAAGCCTTCTGTTGTTCTAGAACAACAACATAAATATACTAGCTCAAAGAACTACTTTTTAAGAACAAACGCTTGATTTTTTGGTAAGAGAAGCGCTTGGTCGCGAGAGTAGATTCTTATGGGTTGTAAACTTGTTTATTCGTTAATTTCTACGCTCCGAAACAAAAAAGTCTTCTCAATTCTAAGCATTGCTATCCTTCTTCTATCGTACCTGCTTGTTTTTAATCTTCAAACTGGCGTTAGAGCGCAAGTTACTGAACAATTCGATGATTGTGACTCACTCACAAACACTTATGGTTCATGGGGTTCGACATATGGTGCACTAAGTATAGGCACATCTTCACCAGCGCAGGGTACAGGTTACGTTGAAGATACACTTACAAATGTCCACGATGAGTACCTGTCTAAGACTTGTTTTGGATGGAATTTTTGGGATTTCAGTTCAAACCCGATTCTAACCTTCCAAGTCAGAGCTTCAGCTCCTGTTTACGCTGAGTTTGATGTTATCACAGCTACAGGAAGTTCAATGTGGGAAACAGCATCGATAGCTGTGCCAACGCAGTTTACCGCCGGGCAGTGGGTAACTGAAACGATAGACCTGCGTACAATGATAAATCAGGTGGCATCACAGCCAATAGATTTAACGAAAATTAGACAAATAACAATCTACCTTAAACCTGAATATCAATCTTTGACGGTTGACATTGATAATATACAAGCTAATCCTGCTGCAACCCCTACTCCCACGCCTTTCCCTACTCCAACGCCTTCTCCTTCGCCGACTCCTACTCCCAACCCAAACCAAACAGTTTACTGCACTTTTAACTTGACCATGACTGCGACAGTACTTGAACCAGTGTATGAAGAAGCAAACATCACAAAGATTATACAGGCAAGTTGGATTGCAAACGACGGCACATTATATGCAGGCTCGTTTGCGACGCTTTATAGAAGCTTTGACCAAGGTGTAACTTGGCAACCGCTAATAACTTTTAACAGTTCAAATGCTGCGGGGATAGATTGCATGTATGTAAACGAGTTGAATTACATATTTACATCCCCAGACTCGAACGCAACGGCAAATGAATTGGGGCTATGGAAAAGCATAGACGGAGGAGGAAACTGGTCAAAGGTTCTATCTTTACCTCTCGATTGCAGCATTCTATCAATGGATGAAGATTCTAACGGAAACTTATTTGCGGGCATTTATACGACTGGTAGCACTGGTAATGCCAGCATTTGCAAAAGCACAGACGGCGGCGACCATTGGCAAACTGTATATTATGATTCAGCCGCCAGACATGTCCACGATGTCACGGTTGACAAAAGCAACAACTACATCTACGCATCCATCGGCGACCTCAGAGTATCCCCGTGGAATATCACATATGTAATTCGTTCAACAGACGACGGCAATAATTGGACCCAAATACTCGCTGGAATACCGCAAATAATAGCAATCGAAGCTATTCCAGGCGCAAGGCTTCTAGCTACAGATTTAGATAACGGAATAATATATCGAACTACCGATGACGTAAGCTATAATGGCGTTCTCGATACTGGGGCTCAATCTTACGGTTTTTGGTTTAGTGCAAATAATCTTAACGGAAACATATATGCCAGTTTCATTGGCGGCGAATCAACCAACAGAAACGCTGGAATCTACATAAGCAATGACAGCGGTTTAACTTGGAATGTTTACAAAATTTTCAATATTCATAATGCTTACTTTGGCTCAACCTGCGGAAGCAATTTCTTCCAAGGAACCATGTACTACAGTGTTCTGTTAGATAGCGGCTGGCAAAACGGAATTAAAATTTACTCAAGTTTTGGTGCTTCACCCAACCAGGTTGAAAGCGCTGTTAATCTTAACATGCCTACTGAAACATTTTACAATGACAGTGGCTCCTCATCGGCAAGTAACGATTCAAGTACCGATGCGCCTGCAGTTGACCTCTCACAATTAAGTTTCATTTCAACCCAATGGTTTCCTTTAAGTTTGGGCTCAATTGCAGTTTCAACCGCTTTTTCTTTAGATCTTTTCACATTCCAAAATAAGAGACCTTTCAGTGCAGGGCAAAAAGTAGTGAATCATGGTTACCGCTTTCAAGGTAGCAATCACAACTCAAAATCAATTGAAAAAGGAGGTGAGAAGATTTGAGAAAGAAACTCTTCTTAATTTTAATATCAATCTGTGCGCTGTCGATCGGGACGCTAATTTCTGCATCTGTATTGTATAGTTTTTCTGTAACCATGAACTCGACAGTTGCACCGCAAGGTTCAGCATCAATACTTATCGATTCAGGAAATTATACAGACGGTGCATCAATCACTCTCGATTGGGGTACAGTTCTGTGGGGAGCCAATAATAAGACAATAACCATTGTTAACAACGCCAATACAGCCTTAACGCCTAGCATAACGACGTCGAGTCTACCCACTGGTTGGACGCTTACGCTTTCGCTTAACCAACCAATACCAGCGGGTCAACAAGCAGCTGGCACATTAACGCTTGATGTGCCAACCGGTACTGCAGCCGAAAGCTATACGTCGATGACAGCAACCATAGTCGTTTCGTTTAGTTAACTTTAAACAATATTGCATTTAGCTAAATTTTAAATTAAATTGAAATTTTCAATAATCTTCTCTTTTTTTAGACCTAACTCCGTTTTTTCATAATTATTGAAACTGTGAATAAGGAGGCTATCGAATTTTTCGAGTCCAGAGTGATGCTTAACCCTGAATTAAAGAAACCTCTAGTAGGCGCAAAGTAAATATACTTTGCAGCTAGAACTAGTATTGTTGAGCGCTCACTTTTTTGATGGATAATCGCTTGATTTGGGCTTATTTTATGCGTGTTAAACTTCTAGTCTTCATCTTCTCCTCATGGCAAAAAGAGAGAGACGCGTTTATGAGATTTAGAAAAAAATTTTTAGCCATTCTCTTGGCAGTAATCATAACTTCAATAGCCTTCTTTGTTGCATTTATTCAGCCAGCACCTTCCGCCAGTGTAGGAACCCAAACCCAAAATTGGCTTTCAGGTTGGAACTACCGCAAAAGCCACACTATTGCAGGATCACCGGGCGCAGGCGCAGATTACCAAATCAAAATAATCGCTCACTACCAAAAAGGAGCGGATTTAGGCTCAGATGTTTATCTTGATTCAAAATGCCAAACCAACTTTAACGATGTAAGATTCACCGATGACAATGGCGTAACACCTTTTGATTATTGGCTTGAAACCAAAACCGACGGCAACTACGCCTTTTTCTGGGTAAAAGTAAACGCTAATCTGGACTACAACCAAACAATCTACATTTACTATGGTAACAGTACAGTTTCCAGCGCAAGCAACATAGATAAAACCTTCCCGTTTGCAGATGACTTTTCAGGCTCAAGTCTTAACGCCACAAAATGGAGACCCTTCGGGTCAGGAAAAGTAACAGTTGCCGGAGACGAATGTGTTTTGGAATCTGTTCCAGAAGAACGCGGTTGGATTTACATTCTTGGCAATACCTTAGTGGGCACAAACTACTCCATTAGATTCAGCTCGCTAGTAATAGAACAAGGCGCAGACCGCTGGACCCATCATGGCTTCGCGACCATTTTTAATTCCTCAGGTAATCAAGGTGGAAGAATAGATGAATACCCGAATTACATTACTGCAAGTCAAGAATCAACCTATTACGCTTGGTCTTTGAGAACAAGAGCATATGCTAACACTACAAGAGTTGACATATCAAACCTGGAACCCAATGTAGGAACTTTTTACACTTATGAAATCCAACGCAACGGAACCACAAACGTCATACTAACCTGCGATAACACCTACCAAGCAAGCATAAGCACTAACGTTCCTTCAGTTAATTTGGGCGCACTGTTCGGCGCTGACAACGCTGGCTCCCCATTATACTCCGTTACAGTGATAGATTGGGTAATCATCCGTAAATACGTCGCCAATGAGCCTTTGCAGGGCGCTTGGGGCACTGAGGAAAGTTTACTTACAAACAAAATCTTTGGGGTTGTCTAGGGTTCTCAATCATGTTGAATTTTATAAGTTAAAATCAGGGTAGTTAAATGTCATCAAATATCAATAAAGAAAAGCTGGTCATCGTAGGTGACGGCGAAACAGCCGAGATAGCCTATGAATACTTTACGCATGACTCAAACTATGAAGTGGTAGCTTTCTCAGCCGAAAAAGCTTACATCAAGAAAAATTCTCTTTTTGGGCTACCTATAATTCCTTTCGAAGATGTAGAGAACCTCTACAATCCCAAAATATACAAGATGTTCATAGCTGTGTCCTTCACTCAACTAAATCGAGTAAGAACAAGACTATGCAAACAAGCAAAAAGCAAAGGCTACTCTCTAGCTTCGTACATAAGCTCAAAAGCTTTTGTCTGGAAAAACGTGGAAATCGGTGAAAACTGCTTTATTCTTGAAAATAACGTAATACAGTACCGCGCTAAAATAGGAAACAATGTTACACTCTGGTCTGGCAACCACATCGGCCACAGAGCGGTGATAAAAGACAACTGCTTCATTTCCTCTCAGGTCACCGTCTCAGGCTTCTGCGAGGTCGGTGAAAACTGCTTTATTGGAGTGAACGCTTGCATAGCAGATGGCTTAAAAATCGCCAAGGACTGCATTATAGGTGCCGGATCAGTTGTTCTTAAAGACACTTTTGAAGGACTTGTTTATGTGGGTAACCCAGCTAAACCATTACCTAACAGGACAAGTTTCCAAACATTCCATGTAAGCGAGGAACCGCAGCCTTTACTAATCGAACAGAAAATGCTTTCGACAGTAATAGTCGGCGACACTAAATAACTATGTTTTTGCCTAAGTCAGGATTTTTCTTTAAAAAATTGGGAGAAGATTATTTTGCTTCAAGAAAAATGTAGTATTCTTGACAAATGCAAAATAGTTAACTTTCCAAAAATAACAGACTTGCGTGGAAACCTATCTTTCATCGAAGAAAACCGCCAGATTCCTTTCGAAATAAAAAGAGTCTATTACTTGTATGATGTGCCAAGTGGAGCAACCCGAGGTGGGCATGCACATAAATCGCTAGAGCAGATTGTTATCGCATTAAGCGGAAGCTTCGATGTTGTCTTGGATGATGGATCCGAAAGAAGAAAAGTTTTCCTCAACAGACCACACTACGGCCTGTATATTCCACCCGGCGTGTGGCGAGAATTAGAGAATTTCTCGTCTAACTCGGTTGCTCTCTCGCTTGTTTCCCAGCTGTATGATGAAACAGATTACATAAGGGACTACGAAACCTTCAAGAGGCTGATAAAGAACGGCGCCTGGAAATAAAGAAAAATTAGTCATCGTAGGTGACGGCGAAACAGCCGAGATAGCCTATGAATACTTTACAAGCGACTCAAACTATGAAATAGTAGCGTTCAGTGCCGAAAAGAGCTTCATTAAAAAGCAAGCGCTCTTTGGTTTACCAGTCATTCCCTTCGAAGAAATCGAACAATTCTTTGACCCCAAAGACCATAAAGCGTTTGTAGCTATTTCCTTCACACAGCTAAATAGGCTTAGAACAAGACTCTTTAACATAGCTAAAAATAAAGGTTACACGCTTTGTTCGTACCTAAGCCCTAAAGCCTTTATAGGAAAAAACGTGGAAATCGGTGAAAACTGCTTTATCTTCGAGAATGTTACTGTTCAACGTAGCGTCAAAATAGGAAATAACGTTACTATTTGGAGCGGCAGTTTCATTGGTCATCGCTCAGTCATTGGGGATAACTGCTTTATAGCTTCCCACGTTGTCATTTCCGGTTTCTGCGACGTCGGAGAGAACTGTTTTTTCGGAGTAAACAGTTGCATTACAGACGCCAAGAAAATTGCTAAAGATTGCATTATTGGTGCAGGGGCAGTTGTTGTTAAAGATGCAACTAAAGGAATGGTTTACGTTGGTAACCCGGCAAAACCGTTACCTGGCAAAAATGTAGACTCGTTTATTAAAGGTAAGGAAATGATATGACTATTCTTGAGTCTTTGATAAGAAACCAAAACGAAAACAAGGCAATAAGCATTTTAGCCTATAAGCCTGAATACAAAGGCTTGTGGGACAATTTTGTTTCTTTTTCCAAAAATGGGAATTTCTTGTTCTACAGAGACTACATGGAATATCACTCAGACAGATTCCGAGACCATTCTTTACTCTTCTTTAAAAATAAAAAATTAGTAGGTTTGCTTCCCGCTAACTTGGATCATCATACGTTGCATAGTCATGCTGGTTTAACATTCGGCGGAGTAATCTCAGGCTATGATATGTCGCAGCCTCTTATGTTAGCGATTTTTGATAAACTACTTGAACACTGCAAGAATGAGGACATAACTCAGATTATCTATAAGGCTATACCCCACATTTATCATTCTTTGCCGGCTGATGAAGATTTATACGCTTTATTCCGCAACGATGCTAAGCTAATTGCCAGAAACGTGTCTTCCACAATATACACGCCTGAAAAACGACAGTTTGATGGAAGCAGAAAAGAAAGCCTAAGAAAAGCTAAAAAAAATAATCTGGTCGTTAAAAGAAGTTACGATTTGAAATCGTTCATGGAAATAGCTAAATATGTTTTGATGGAAAAGCATGGTGTACGACCTGTTCATTCGGCGGATGAGTTAGCGCCTCTTATGAGCAGGTTTCCAGATAACATAAAACTGTTTGCTTCTTACAAGCAAGAAGTTATGTTGGCGGGAATAATAATTTTTGAAAGCGCAAATGTAGCTCATGGCCAATATGCCGCAAATTCAGCCACAGGAAGAAGCATCGGCGCTCAAGACATAATTGAAGACTATCTCATCAACGAATATTACAAAGACAAAAAATATTTTGATTTTGGAATTTCCACACTAAAGCTAGGCAGAGAATTAAATGAAGGCTTGCTAACCCGCAAAGAAGGTTTCGGAGCAAGCGCCACCACTTACGACTTCTATGAATTAAAAATCTCCTGACAAACAGTTCAAATGGTCTAAAATCGTGAGAGTATTGCTGATCCAGGCTCCATTGGGCAGAAAAGGCGGAGTGTTTTCCACTTTTCCATTATGCCTGGCCTATCTGAGTGGAGCTTTAAAAGACTATGAACTTACCGTTTTAGATCCCAACATAGGTGAAAAAATAAACAATTTGTCCCAAAAATGACTCACTTTTGAGAATGCTTGGTTTTTTAGGAGAAAAAGCAATATGACTGTTGTATCATTTGGTAAAAGTTTTAGCGAAAACACAGTAAGCGTTTCGGTTTATAAGCCTGAAAACGAAAACCAATGGGATGATTTTGTTTCTAACGCTAAAAATGGTGTTTTTCTATTTTACCGAGATTACATGGAGTATCATTCTGATCGTTTTGTAGACCATTCCTTGTTATTTTTCCGTAATGGTCGATTGGTGGCGTTGTTACCTGCAAATATTAAAAATAGTTCATTGTGCAGTCATGAAGGTTTAACGTTTGGCGGAATCATATCAGATTATGGCATGAAAACTTCCCTCATGATAGATATTTTTGATACTATTGTTAAACATTGCCGGGATCAAAAAATAAAGGAGATAGTGTACAAACCGGTGCCTTACTTTTACCATTCAATTCCAGCCGAAGAAGACTTGTATGCTTTATTCAGCTATAACGCCCGATTAATGGTGAGAAACGTGTCCTCCTGCATTTACATGCCTGGACTTAGAAAGTTTGATAATAGCAGAAAAGATAACATTAGGAAAGCGAAGAATCATGGTATTTCTGTTAAGAGAAGCTTTGATTTTGAATCTTTTATGAAAATTGCAGAGGAAACTTTGAGTGCGAGGCATGGAGTTAGACCTGTGCATACGGTTGATGAGATAAAACTTTTGGCAGGTCGGTTTCCAAATAACATAAAATTGTTTTCTTCCTGCAGAGACGGTGCAATGCTTGCGGGCATTATTATGTATGAGAGCAAAAATGTCGCCCATGTACAGTACGCTGCTAACTCAAAGGAAGGATGGAGTATGGGCGCTCAAGACATAATTGAAGATTATTTAATCAACGAATATTACAAAGACAAAAAATATTTTGATTTTGGAATTTCAACGGAAAAGCTTGGTCAAATATTGAATTTCGGCTTGATTAAGCGTAAAGAGAATTTTGGAGCCAGCGCCGTCATGTATGACTTTTATCAAATAATTTTGTAGTCAAAGAGTATAACTAAACTATCTTCCAATCCACTGCAAGCTCTTGTTTATCGACTAACTGTGAAGTTTTTTTTGCCGCAAATCTCTTGAAACTAAAATTGCCTCTTGAGGTATTCTACTATGAAGTCTTACAATGTTAACCAGCAACTTTTAGAAAACGAGAAATTATTCAAAAAGGCAGTTGAAAAAGCAGACATTGCCTACAGAAAAGGCAATCTAGAATCAGTGGTGGCTTGGGCGAAAATTGCTGCGCATTTCGCTTTTATTAGGCATCCTGGCATTTACATGAGTTCAACTTTAGAGAACTTGTTACTCATGGTTGCGCAGAAAATAGAAAAAGAACAAATAAGCACCGACGCTAATTTGTGGCTTAAATTTAAACCGAAAGATTATGGAAAGATGCGTTTTCTTCACGTTATAACTGAAAGTTACTTTAGTGGTGGGCATTCGCCATTTATTGCTCGATGGGTCAAAAATACTGCTGGCAATTCTGTGCATAGTTTAATAGCAACTTCTCATAATGGTTCATTTCCAGACATTTTATCTTCATCAATAATTGAATCTGGCGGATGGTATGGTTCATTATCTGAGTTGTCTCAGAATTTGCTTGAGCAGGCTCTTTTTTTGCGTAAAATTGCGCGAAATTGGGCTGACGTTATCGTTCTTTTTGTTCATCCTTTTGACCCTTTGCCAACAGTAGCTTTCGGCGTTGACGGAGGACCGCCAATCATTTTTGTTAATCATGCAGACCATGCGTTTTGGCTTGGTTGTAGCATAGCTGATGTCATAGTTGATTATCATTCTTCAGGTGGATTGCTAAGTGCTAAGCGTCGGGGAAAGTTTAGGTCGATGATTCTTCCAATTCCATTACCAAAGAGCAATCATACGTTTCGCAACATGGTTGTCCGAAAAGAATTAGGGTTAAGCGATGACGAGGTAATGTTGCTTACTGTGGGAAGAGATGAGAAATTCTTACCCTTTGGCAACTATGACTTTCTTGAGGTTATGGTTAGAATTCTAAAAAGACATCCGAACGCAAAATTGTTTGCTGTAGGCCCAAAGAATCAAGGCAGATGGGAAAAAGCTTCCATCCTTGTTGATGGTCGAATAAAGGCGATGGGAACGATAGATCGGTCAGTTTTGGAAACCTATTATGAAGCTGCCGACTTGTACGTGGCGAGTTTTCCGTGTGGAAGCGAAACTGCTATGCTTGAAGCGGGAATTCATGATTTACCAATTATTGGTTTACACCTTAAGGAGCTGTCACATGTTAGCGGAGAAGATGATGTTGCATTCAAAAAATTACGTGCGCATGTCTCATCGATTCGCGAGTTCACCGAGTCGCTTGATTTTATGATAAATGATTGTAATTCATGCCGCCAGAAAGCCTTGTTGGTAAAGGAAAGCATAGAGCGAGAGCATTGCTCTCCTGGATGGAATACTTACTTAGATGATATACTGCAGTCGCTGCCTTCTCAGCATCGTATACGGAAACCGCAGCCAATCGGTCCTCAAACTGATTATGCGGATGTTTACTTTGCGTATGTTGGTTCTGAAATGCTTTTCAACGAGTTGCTTGAGCACTCTTTTAGTAGGCTTGTTCGCGTTTACGGAGAGCATCTTCCAAAGGCTGACGTCTTAAAAGCTCAAGCGGAATGTTTCATAGGTGCTTTGCCTAAAGTGGATAGTGTGAAGCGAGGGAAAGAGTATCTTTATAATTTTAGAGAATTTTTAGGCTCTGCTTTTAACTAAGCTAATATTATTGGCAATTGGTTTGGCAGAATCGTTGTTTTTGTCGAGCATATGCAGCCGGCTATTACAATGTCACTGCTTTTCAAATTTGGCGAAGGGTATTTCCTCGTTTAATCAGTCTCATTTTGATGAACTCAAATATTTTGTGGATTGTTTGGTTGAAGATGAGGTGCCGTCTCCAACTGGTCTGGATGGGCTTAGAGATTGGAGGCAGCATCCAAAGCATATAAGAATAGGATTATTTTATAGTGGGAAAAAACTGGTATTGGTGCCACATGGATAAAGCTGCAGAGATGGGCAAGACTTCGGCGACTGGAAGCTTTCACCTGTTAATCGGCGTAGCCGGATCAACTGTAATAATGGCTATTGGCACCCTCGTTTTAGCTGCACTTTTATCAGTTAATGATGTTGGTCTATACGGAATGGCTCTGATTCCGTCATCTATCATCAATTTCTTCCGAGATTGGGGCATAAACTCCGCAATGACCCAGCAGATAGCCAGCTTAAGGGCTGCTGGTAAAGAATCGGAAATCCATGATGTGATTGTTTCCGGAGTAATTTTTGAGATTATCAGCGGAACAATTTTGTCTTTGATTTGTTTTGCTCTTGCTGAACCATTAGCTTTGATTATTAGCCCTAGTGACGCAGCCAGCCTTTCTGTATACATATCTATAATGGCGCTTTCTGTTTTTGCAGGCGCCATTTCTGCTGCAGCTAGTGGGATCTTTGTTGGTTTTGAAAGGATGAAACTTAACAGTTTCACTCAAATTTTTTCAGCCATCGTTAAGACTGCTCTTGGTCCATTCTTAGTTATTCTTGGCTTCAGCGTGTTGGGTGCAGTATATGCTGCCATGGGTTCAATTCTTGCAGGCAGCGTTGTTGCCATACTAATTGTTTACTTTTCTTTGTTCAGGCCATTGCGTAAGTGTAAAGTTGGCACATGTGATGTCAAGCGAACTTTAAAGCCAATGTTAAGCTATGGGCTGCCACTTACTGTTTCAAGTATCGTGATTGGTGTGCTACCGCAAGTTTTCGCTTTCACAATGGCAGTTTACGCTGGAAAATGGATGATGGGTAATTATTACGCTGCCGCTTACTTCTCTGTTCTTCTAACGTTCATTTCTTTTCCAGTTGCAACTGCGTTGTTTCCAGTTTTCTCTAAGTTAAATCCTGAAAAGGAGCCTGAACTCGTAAAAACGGTTTTTGCTTCCTCAGTCAAGTACACTGCTGTGCTTCTGGTGCCTGCAACAATGATTTTAATTACTCTTTCAACCCCATTGATTAACACTTTATTTCCTCAAAATGGAATACTGGCATCTTTATTCGTTGTAAATGCAGAACCCAAGTTTCCTTATGCACCCTTGTTTTTGGCGCTTTCATCCATAGTCAACTTGCTTGTTTTAGTAGGTAATATTAGCTTGGGAACTTTCCAAACTGGTATTGGAAAAACAAATCAAGTTATGAAACAAAGCATTTTATCTCTTGCCGTTGGTTTGCCGCTTGCGTACCTTCTAGTTTCGTATTTCTATTCAATTGGTGGTCCATCCTTTGCGGTTATTGGCGGTATAGTAGGGACTCTTATTGCAACCACCCCCAATGTTGCTTGGGGACTTTATTGGAGTTGGAAAAAATACAGAGTTAAAGCTGACTTTCGCATTTCCGCCAAGATTTTTGCTTCATCAGCGATTGCTTCAGTGGTAACTTATTTGTTTATTAACTTTCTCAGTTTTCCGGGCTATTTGATTACGCTTGTAGGAGGTTTCATAGTTTTCTTGGTGGTTTACTTGGCTAGTGCTCCGCTTCTTGGCGCCGTCAACCGAGCAGATATTGATAATTTCAAAGCTATGTTTTCCGGCTTGGGGGTAGTTTCAAAAATTTTAGGTGTTCCTTTGCTGTTTATGCGGAAAATGTGTAAGGAAAATAATGCTAAGAAAGTTTTGGCTCCATAGCAATTGGGCTTTGTCATAAACCTTAAACATAACGTATCATTTATTATGATAAAAAGGCAAAGCAGCTTGTTTTTGATTTAGCATTAAAAAGGAAGGTTTTATGGTTGAAAAGTGTACGTAAAAAAAGTCGTGGTTCATTAAGGATTGCAGCGGTATTTTTAACCGCAGGAATTCTCTTGCTGGTTTACTCTATATTTTATGGGTTGCAGATTGCAGCTTTTATTGGGTTAGGATTAACTTTTTGGGGTGCCATTTTTGCTCTCGCAAGAAGCGGAAAGTACGTTGAAAGCAGCCTTCTGGACAGCACTGCAAAATCCGCTTATTCTACAATTGACCGGATGATTAACGACTTAAAATTTAACGGCCAAGGATACTTTATTCCTGCTTCCCCTCAAGACGTTCATCTTCCTGAATATCTCAAAAACCTAAAAGAACCCGTCGTTTTCATTTCCGAAAACTTCGATGGAAAACCATCGATTGAGGAATTAGCCGAAGGAAAATTTTTGTCAACAAAAACGCGAGGTGTATTCATCACTTCGCCAGGCTCTGAGCTTATGGCTCAAATGGAAAAGCAGTTACAATTGGACTTCAGCAAAATTGCTATCCAAGAATTAACAGAGATTTTACCTCGATGTTTAACCGAGCTATTCAATCTGGCTAAATCAGTTGACATGACTGTTTCAGAGAACAGTGTAAGTTTTAAAGCAACGAACATTTTGTATGAGAGCTTATACCATACAGAGACTCCTTTGAAAAGCGTCAGCATCTTAGGCTGTCCAGTTGTGAGTGCCGTTGCCAGTGCACTAGCCAAGGCATCGGGTAAAACAGTAATCATCAAAGAACAGGTTTTATCGCCTAGTAATCATGGTGTTTATGCAGTGTTTAATTTTATTTGAGGTTTGAGAAGCAATGATTTTCCCACTATCATCATCTGACATTAGTTTGTGGCTTGCAGTGACGGCTATAATACTTATTATTACCTCTGAACTGTTATATGCGTCGCCTGGGTATTCTGCAAGAGTTGCCATTGATAGACATCTTTTACGGATGGCCGCTATTGGATGCGGTTTAGCCTTTTTCGTAACAGTCATCATGCGCATTATGGGTATTCTTTGATTGCTGTTTCCTTCAATAAAAGGCAAAATATTATGGTAGAAGCGTCAAGACTAAACTAAACTGTCTCTATTTTTAGCGTAAATCGTGTTCGTCAGTTATTCTGCCAACTATTTTAGTTGCGGCTGACGTTCAGCTGAACTTGATTATAACCCATACGCTTAATAGCCAATTAAACTGAAATTTCTGAGTCTAAAGGAGGAAAACTGCTTCGTTCGCTGTCGGGCACATGTCAATAGCATACCTGTTAGGTAAAGGTTCCTCAAAGCTGCTGCATTATAAACCTAACATTCCGTTGCTATTGGTTCTTTCAATAATCCCTGACGTAGACATAATTTTCGATTTGTTAACCGGAGCCCAACTTCACAGAGGCCCATCTCATTCAGTGGTAGTCGCAATTGTTGCGTTTATTCCGTTCTTTATTGTTTATCGCAAAAAAGCGATACCCTACTTTCTAGCGTTAATTTCACATTCGCTTATAGGAGACTTCTTCATAGGCGGACATGTGCAACTGCTCTGGCCTTTATCAACAACCCAGTTTGGGCTTCAAGAGTTAGGGTCTTACTACATCAGCATTTTTAACCCAATAAACATAGTTCTCGAATTAACTTTATTCAC
>Ga0208457_1000459_pt1 | contig 40846 bp, 36 predicted proteins | sample June2015DPH_10_1_FD_185513 | JGI IMG/M metagenome (GOLD analysis project Ga0208457, IMG submission 185513) | Peatland microbial communities from SPRUCE experiment site at the Marcell Experimental Forest, Minnesota, USA - June2015DPH_10_150... | ecosystem: Environmental > Terrestrial > Soil >... | reverse complement strand
TGTGCGGCCGAGGTATTGCCGCAACCATCGGTCGCCGTCACCGTGAACGTGCGGGTAACCGCGCAGCCACTGTTCGCGTCCACATGGGAAACAGTGACGGTCGGGACGCTGCAATTATCGGTTGCCGTTACCAGCGCTTTCACGCTCGCATCGGTCGGTAGCGTGGCCGGATTGCAGCCCAAGTTGCTGCCGGTTGGAACCGCGGTGATGGTCGGCGGCGTGGTGTCCGCTGTCCAGTTGTAAACCACCGTTTGTGCGGCCGAGATATTGCCGCAACCATCGGTCGCCGTCACGGTGAACGTGCGGGTAACCACGCAGCCACTGTTCGCGTCCACATGCGAAACATTGACGGTCGGCACGCCGCAGTTATCCGTCGCTGTCACCAGCGCCTTCAGGCTCGCGTCGGTCGGCAGAGTTGCCGGATTGCAACCCAAATTGCTGCCCGCCGGAACTGTGACCGTCGGCGCTGTGGTGTCAACATAGGTAATGTGTTGGACGCAGGTCGAGGAGTTGCCGGCAGCGTCGGTGGCCTTCCAAGTGCGGTCGATGCCAGGTTTGCCGGTGCAATTGGCGAGGCCGGCAGCGTCGGTGTAGCTAATCGTGACGTTTGTGCTGCAGGTATCGGTGGCCGTGGCGGTGCCGGTATTGGATGGATCGGTGGAATCGCCGCACTGCAATTGCTTGTCCGGCGGGCAGGAAATCACGGGGGGCGTCGTGTCCTGAATCGTGATGGTCTGAACGCAGGTGACCGAATTGCTGCTGGCGTCGGTTGCTTTCCAAGTGCGGGTGATGATCTGCGGCCACGTGCCGGAGACGGCGTCGGTAAACGTCACTGTCGGGTTGGCGTCGCAAGTGTCGCTGGCCGTGGCTGTACCCGTGCTGCTGGGATCGGTGGATTGGCCGCACTCCACCGTGACATTCGACGGGCAGGAAATCGTGGGGGGAGTCGTGTCCTGCACGATCACATCGAACGTGCACTGGTTCGTGTTGCCGCTGCAGTCACTGGCGGTGTAAACGATCTGGTTCGTGCCGATGCCCAGCACGCTCCCGTTGGTCGGTATGCAGGAGATCGTCAGGTTCGGACAGTTGTCAGAAGCAATCGGTTCCTCAAAATTAATCGGCCCGCCAGTGCACTCCACGGTCTGGTTGCTGGCGCAGGTGATCACGGGCGGTTCATTGTCCACGACATAGACCAAGCACTCGCGGTTCGTGCTATTGCCGTGGTCATCAGCCGCCACGATGGTGATCACATTGGAGCCGACGCACGTGACCGGGAAATGGCCGGTCTCCGTGCCGTTGCCGTTGTCGCTGAGAATGATCACGTCGCCGTTCTCGTCCACGGCGGAGTTGGTGACGCTATGGACGGCCAGGCAACAGAGGTTGGTCGCCGTCGGCGTGATGAACGTGAAGGTGGCGTAGCACTGGCCGGCGTCGTTGGTCAATATTAACGGTTGTGCGCCGCATTCGCCGATGATCGGGCTGTCGTTGTCAAACTGCGGCGGCAAGGTGTCTTGCACGACGACGGTGAACGTGCAGGAGCTTTGATTGCCCGAGGCGTCCGTGGCCGTGAGGGTCACGACGTAGTTCGTGGAGTTGGGACCTGGAGTCGCCAGCGCGAAGAAACTGCCCGATGGCGGCGTATAAACGAACGTGAGGTTGGTATCGCAGTTGTCCGTGCCGACCGGGTTGGGGAAAGCCACATACGCGCCGCGTTGCGAAAGGTTGTTGGTATTGCACTCAACAGTAATGTTGGTCGGGCAGGTGACGGTGGGCGGGATGAGATCTTCCAAAACCACCGTACCTTTGGGACGACCGTTGAAATTGGCTGAGAACGATCCCGAGAACGTGGATAACTCATTGATGACTATGACGCCAATATCCCCACAGGAGAAGAAACTCGACAACGCGCCCCCTGTGACGTTGAATCGGAAGTCGAATTGATCCGTCGGTCCGCTTTCCAGAAAACCAAAACCCGCGACCTCACCTGTCAGCAACACACCGGAGTATATATTGGTCACGCCACCGACGATACGCGTCACGTTCCCGGACAAAGTGAAATCAGCACCCGAGACGCCGCCGACCAAATTGCCTGCGTTATCCACCAAAACGTTTATGGTGAGGCTCCTTGCACCGGAGATCGGCCGCGCTGTCTCCGCACTGGAGAACTGTATTGCCGTGGGCAGCGCAGTAATAGTGAGAAGCTGGTTTGTTGGCGTGTATGTTAGACCAGACGTGCTCGTGGCCTGATACGTGATGCGCGGGTAGAGCTCGACGCTCACACCCAAAAGATTTGCGAACGAAGATGTCACCGCCAGCGTCATGCCTGCGATTGCTGAAACGCAAAACGCGATTCTATGTTTCATAAACGTGGATCCTTTCTTCATGCTGCACCACTTTCCTCACCTTTCCTCACCCTGACATCGCCGTGGCGCGCCAGCACTTCACGGCAACGCCGCTTCACAATTCGCTTTTGCCTAGAACTTGTCCGGAAACCCTTTTTCAAAGCCTGTCATTCTGAGCGAAGCGAAACCGCTGCGGGCCGTCTGTAGTGTGACGGCAAATCTCTGGTTTTTCCCGCAGTTTCTCGAACGACTGAGACCCTTCGCTGCGCTCATGGTGACAACTGGTAAGAGTTTCCGGATGATTTCTAGTCTGAACGGTTTCCGCGGTACATCGAACTTCAACAACTCGAACATACCTGTTTATTTGCAATGGCACGATGTGCGACCACACAAACGATGCCGCCAACCAACAAGAGCAAGATCGAAGACGGTTCGGGAATGACGACGGTGTCCGCCAAAGCTCCTTGGCTGCCACTATCACTAAAACCGCTTGTCCACGATCCGGTGAACGGCGTGTCGCCCCGGCTGAACTGTGCGTTAACAACAGTCCCACCATTCGCAGCCCCAACACCGCCAAAATCACGTACGATGGCCGGATCGCCCCCGGTGACAGTGAAAAGAAACTCAAAACGGCCCCACACGTTCGTCTCCACAACCGACGACCCGAAGGCTGTTCCGTCCGAGCCCGTATGCAGAGTGCCTGTCAACAAAGTCTCCGAACCCGTGCCGATGTCGCCGTCAATGGTCAACGATCCATTAGTCAGCACGCCGGCGGGGGTGATCGTTGCGGTCAAGATGTAATTGCCAAGATCAGCAAATTCATCCAAGTTAGTTGAACCGTTTAGGTAGGACGTCGTCGACCCACTGGCTTGGAACGTGTGACTATTGGCGTCATAAGTTACGCTCATGAAACTGCCCATGAAATCCGGTGCGCTGTCCGTCCACACCAAATTCAATGGCATCGCCCTGGATTGGAAAATCGCCAACAGCCAAACCGCAGCGGCCACGCTGAAGATTCTCGCCCTTCTCATCATAATAATGCCCTCACCGTACAAACTCCCCTGTTTTCGTTTGATGCAATGTGCGATGAGCCCCACACACTCCACCACAATTCGATTAAGCTACCAGATGCGAGGCTTGATGTCAAGCGCTATCTGAGGCAATTATATACATGACTCAAAACCTGTTTCATGCGATGTTTAGACCATGAAAACAAACGAAGGATTTCCCGAAACACTGACCGAGGCGATCAACTATTTCGCCAATGAAGATAATGCGTTGAACCTCATGGCTGCCGTCCGCTGGCCCGACGGGGTAAAGTCTTGTCCGCGATGCAAGGCAAGCGACACGGTGTTCATGCCCGTGCGCCGGGTATGGCGCTGCCGCACCTGCCAGAAGCAGTTCTCGGTAAAGGTCGGAACCATTTTCGAGGAAAGTCCCCTTGGTCTCGACAAGTGGCTTCCCGCCTTTTGGATGATTGTCAACGCCAAGAACGGAATCAGTTCTTGCGAGCTTGGACGGGCGCTCGGTGTCACCCAAAAGACCGCGTGGTTCATGCTCCATAGAATCCGGTTGGCGGTTCAAGACGGCTCCATGTGCGGGTTCGCCGGCAACGTGGAAGTGGACGAAACTTTCATCGGCGGTAATGGGTTTGTTTATTCGTCTGCGTGAGTTCATGCAACGTTTAGCTCAAAGAATTTCCTAATGAGGAGAAGTCTGATGCCAAACGGACCAACACAAAAGCAGCCGACCCAATTCGAGAAATTCCTAGCCTTCACAAAGAAAGTCGTATCAGTTCCGAAGGTCGAGATTGACCGGCGCGAAAAAGAGTATCAAAAGGCCAGAAAACAAAGGCGAAAACGCGCCCTATGATTTACGCCGCTTGCCACGCCCCTGTCGTCATAGTTGCTTCGCCAACTTGCCCGATCAGCTTAGCGTATTCGAGCCGCTTGCCGATGACGCCGATTATGCCCCTCAAGAACCGGCCCGCGTCCGTATTCTTGCGCTCGTTGAACCGGAACGCCTGCTCGTCGAGGTAACGGAACAAGTGAAAAGGCTCAACGCTCACATAGGTTGCTTCCGCAGGATTCGCACGATGTGTGCCTTCAGCACGCGAGACAGTTGCGAACGCATCCTGTTCAGCGTGTTTCAACGGACGAATCAACACTGGAACCGACACCCTCTCAAACCTTTTACACAGAAGAATTGACACCAGTGTGGGGCGTTTTTTCAGCAATTTCCGCCGTTTCGTGACCCCCGAGGCTTCGCTCTTGACGGGGCGGCTGCTGCTGATATAGCTTGCGACGCGTAGCGGCCAGCCGAACTGCGGCCGCGCGTGATGCGACGCGGGCGTAGCATAGTGGTAATGCGCCAGCCTTCCAAGCTGGTGAGGTGGGTTCGATTCCCATCGCCCGCTCCAGCCTTCGCTCGGAGCACTGCGCAGAGCGAAGGTTGATCTCCCGAGCTACGGCTCGGCACGCCAGTTTCCGCGCGGAGCGTGGAGAGGTACCGAAGTGGCCAAACGGGGCAGACTGTAAATCTGCTGGCTTATGCCTTCGATGGTTCGAATCCATCCCTCTCCACCAGTTTTCCTGTCCGGCGACGAATTCCGCGGTTGCAAGCTACCTGGAGGCGTACGACATTCCTTTCTGGGAAAACGGTTGTTGAAAAGCAGACTTTATTGGGACAGATTGAACAAATGAGATTTGCCTCCGCGCTCACCACAAAGCTCGACTGGACAGAAGCGGTTGAGGATCTGACGCGCCAGATTCGTTCCCAACTGGACGCCAAGACGGTGGATCTCGCGCTGATGTTTGCCCACCCGAAGTTTATCCCGCAAATCAGCGATCTGATGGGAGCAATGCTGCACGGACTGGGGGCGCGCCATCTGGTCGGTTGTACGGGCGGAGGCATCATCGGCGTGGAACGCGAGATCGAGCAACGGCGGGCGGTGTCGCTGCTGGTGGGCGAGTTGCCCGCGGTGGAGGTCACGCCGTTTCATATCGTGCAGCATGATCTGGAAGAGTCAAGCGGACCAGGATTCTGGCATTTTCAACTGGAGGTCGCTTCTGCAGAGAATCCAAACCTGCTCTTGTTGGCCGATCCGTTCACGATTCAAGCGGTGCAACTGGTACAGCAATTGACGGAAGCCTATCCTGGCGCGCCGCTTGTCGGCGGCTTGGCCAGCGGCGGTCAACACCCCGGAGAGAATCGTCTGTTTCTGGATGGCGAAATATTGGACGAGGGTGCCGTCGGCGTTGCGCTGACGGGAAGAGTCCAGTTACATGCAATCGTGTCGCAGGGATGCAAGCCAATTGGTGAACCGTTCACGGTCACACGCGCGGAGAAGAATCTGATTCTAGAACTGGGCGGGCGGCCACCGCTGGCGGTATTGCAGGAGTTGATACCGCAACTGCCGCAGAGCGATCAGCAGTTGGCGCGCACGGCGTTGTTCCTGGGTCGCGTCATTAACGAGTACAAGGAAGACTATGGGCGCGGTGATTTCCTGGTGCGTAACCTGATCGGTCATGATCCCCAATCCGGCGCCTTGGCGGTTGGCGACTGGATGCGCACGGGCCAGACCGTACAGTTCCAAGTGAGAGACGGCGAGAGTGCGGATGAAGATTTGCGGCATCTGCTCGGGCAGCAGAAACGTCAGTTCGCCAAAACACCTCCTTGCGGTGTCGTGCTGTTCAGTTGCTTGGGGCGCGGCGAGGGCATGTACGGTGCCCCGAATCATGACATCAAGACGCTCCACCAGTACCTGGGCCGAGTGCCGACAGCGGGTTTCTTCTGCAACGGTGAGATCGGTCCCGTGGGAGAACGTGCCTTTGTGCACGGCTTCACGAGCGTGATCGGCCTGTTCACCGAGCCGAGGGAAGACGCTCTGAAATGAAAACGCTCCGAATTCGCATTCATCCCTTCGGAGCGTTTTCCTGATTCCCGATCAGCTCGGGATCAAGACGCCTGTGCCAGTGCTTCTTCGATTGCCATGACGAACTCCCGCTGATTGATCGGGTGGGTGATGTAGTTCTGCGCACCTTCGCTCAATGCGCGCGCGTACCCATACCAGTCTCCGTCCCGCGTGACCATTACGACGGGCAGGTCTTTTCGTTTGGAACGCACCTCGCGCAAGAGCTGTAGTCCCGACCGACCGCGCATCGCTTCTTCGATGATCACCAGGTGGAACTGACGCGCCCATTCATCCACGCTTGCCATCGCCGCATCGGCATCGCAAATCGTCGAGACTTTGTATCCGCACGGACGCAACGCGTCGACAATCTGTTGCTGGGCTTCTGGACTGTCTTCAATCAATAGGACGCTGGGCTTCACTGCCTCGCACTCCCTTTCGTTCTCGGCGCTCTCCAAGAGTTACCCTAGGACAAAGCCCCGCTGAAGTCAACTCTTGTTGCCTTTTTGCTTTGCTGATAAAGCGGTGCGCAGAGTCGGCCTACAACCATCTGCAAACAGCGTCGACTACTTCGCGGCTTTCTTCAATGCGGCGACTTTGTCGGTGCGTTCCCAGGTGAAGGTGTCGAGGTCGTATACCTTGCCGAAGTGACCGTAGTTGGTCGTCTTCGAGTAGATGGGGCGCAGGAGGTTGAGTTGTTGAATGATGTTGGCGGGTTTGAAACTGAACACTTCCAGCACGGCCTTCTCGATGGCCTCGTCCGACACTTTGCCAGTGCCGAAGGTGTCCACCGAAATGCTGACAGGCTCCGGGTAACCGATGGCGTAGGCGACGTGGATTTCGCACCGCTCGGCCAGTCCCGCGGCGACGATGTTCTTGGCGACGTAGCGGCACATGTAAGCGGCGCTGCGATCGACTTTGCTCGGGTCTTTGCCCGAGAAACAGCCCCCGCCGTGTCGACCCATGCCGCCGTAGGTGTCCACGATGATCTTGCGGCCCGTGAGACCGCTGTCGCCTTCCGGCCCGCCGATGACGAACCGGCCGGTCGGGTTGATGAGATAGCGTGTGTTCTTGTCGAGCAGGTTCTTCGGAATCGTCTTCTTAATGATCTCTTCAACGAGCACTTCGGAGATTTCCTTGTGGTTCACGTCTAGGGCGTGCATGTTTGAGATCACGACGGCGTGAACGCGCAGGAGCTTGTAGCCATCGTACTCGATCGTGACCTGTGTTTTCCCGTCGGGTCGCAGCCAGGGAATTCGTCCGCTATGGCGCGCTTCGCGCAGGGCTTTGCCGAGATTGTGCGCGTACATGATCGGGGCCGGCATCAACTCGGGCGTTTCCGTGCAGGCGAATCCGAACATCAATCCCTGGTCGCCCGCACCCTGTTCGGCGGTCGCCTTGCCTTCGGCGGCCCGTTCGTCCACGCCTTGGGCGATATCCGGGCTTTGTTTGACGATGGCGCAGAGGATTTGGGTGCTGATGTGGTTGAAGAGGGACTTTTCGTCGGTATACCCGATCTCGCGGATGGTGTCGCGAACGATGGCGCAGTAGTCCAGCTTGGCCTTGGTGGTGATTTCGCCGGCCAATACGACCAGATTGGATTTGGCGAGCGTCTCACACGCCACACGGCTCTTCGGGTCTTGCGCCAGGCAGGCGTCCAACACCGCATCCGAAATCGTATCGCAGACCTTATCCGGATGACCTTCGGTTACCGACTCCGACGAAAACAAATACCGTTTCTTATCCATGATACCTCTCACCGTTGGGGATACGCAGCGGGATGGCTGTGAAACTCCCTCGCAAACAGCCGCAAACTATAGCGAATCTACGGTTGGTTCACAAGTCTTTTGTACCCCTGCGCCCAGCCCGCGGATTGGCTCTAATTAAATGTTACCGGGGAATGGAAGGGGCGTGCGGGGGGAAGGGGTCGTTGACTCATAATGCAGGTTACCGAAAGGAAACTGCATTATGGGGACAAATTCCAAACACGAATATCCCGCCACGGAGGGATCATCCGTGCCCGCTATCAACGCGTGGGCCGCCAGTTCAGATCCAAAATCCTCGATGAGTTCTGCGCGGGCCGTAGAGAGTCCTGCGCACGAAGCGCTTGAACCAGGAGCGATACAACTCTGTCGCGGCGACGGTTGAACTGAAAAGTGTTGCAGCGCCGCCGCGAGACGCTAAGATAAGTTTTAGTCGCCGAACGGCAAGGCCCAGCAGTTCGTATGCAATCCGAGAAAACTAGCAAGCCGAAGATTCTGGTCGCCGATGATGAAGCGTCCATCCGTGAGCTTCTCGAGCAAGTTCTCACGGCGGAGGGGTACACTGTCATCGTCGCGACCGACGGCAAGCATGCGCTTCAACAGACGCTGACCCACAAGCCTGATTTGATATTGTTGGATGTGCGGATGCCCAGGCTCGACGGCATCACTTTGTGCAAGGCGCTGCGGGTTTACAAGGAGACGAAGAACACGCCCATCATCATGCTCACGGCGTTCAACACTCGTGAATATCTGGAGCAAGCCATGGCCGCCGGCGCGGACGATTTTGTGGCGAAACCGTTTGAATTGGCCGAGTTGAAAATCCGTGTACGCTCGATGCTGAAGCTGAAGTCCGTCAATGACGAGATCGAGCGCCTACAGCAATACATCGTCTCCATCCGCGAAGCCCGCAGCCAAGTCGCTGACAGCCCCGACAAAATTAGCTGACCCAGAGGAAGTGACTCAGGCGTCCGCTATTCGTAGCGCAGCGCCTCGATCGGATCAAGCTGGGAAGCTTTCCGCGCGGGATAGAAACCGAAGAAGATCCCAATCGCCGCGCTGAAGACGAAGGCGACGACAACGGACGAAAGCGAGGTGAGCGTGGGCCAATGCATCCTTGCGGCGAGAAGTTGCGACGTGGCGACGCCCAGTCCGATGCCGATCAGGCCGCCAATCGCGCTCAGCGTCACGGCTTCGATCAGGAATTGCAGCAGGATGTCGCGGCCGCGCGCGCCGACAGACATACGGATGCCAATCTCGCGCGTGCGCTCCGTCACGCTGACGAGCATGATGTTCATGATGCCGATGCCGCCCACGACCAGAGACACTCCGGCAATGGCGCCGAGCAACAAGGTCATGGTCTTCGACTGCGCCGTGGCCATGTCGGCAATCTCCTGCTGGTTGCGCACCGTGAAGTCGTCGTCGTGACCGGCCACAATGCGGTGGCGCTGCCGGAGAAGTTCCACGATCTGTTGCTCCCCCGGGTTGAGCAGCGAGGGTTTGGCCATCTGGACATTGATGGTGCGCAACATGGTCACGCCTTGCACGCGCTTCATCGCGCTGGTGTAGGGAATGATAATCAAGTCGTCCTGGTCCTGCCCTTGAACGGAAAGGCCTTTCGCCAAGAGCACGCCCACGATGACAAATGGCACGTTCTTGATGCGCACGATCTGACCGATGGCGTTTTCACCATTGTAGAGCTGCTGGACAATGGTTTTGCCCACGACAGCGACCTTGCCGGCGCTGCGCACGTCCTGCTCGGAGAAATCGGCGCCTTCGACAATCGGCCACTTGCGGAGATCGAAATACTCCGGCGATTCTCCGAGAATCTGGGTGGACCAGTTCTGATTGCCCGCGGCCACTTGCGCGCCGCTGCGCACTTCGGGACTGATGGAGACGACACCGGGGACTTCGCGCTGAATGGCTCCTGCGTCATCGATGCTGAGCGTGCCAGCGCCGCCCCAGCCACTGCGGACGCCACCACGAGTGACGTTGCCGGAAAAGACAAGGATGACATTCTCACCCAGGCTGGCGATCTGCGATTCGATCTGGGACTTGGCGCCATTGCCGATGCCGACCATGGCGATGACCGCGGCGACACCGATGATGATGCCGAGCATGGTCAACACGGTCCGCATTTTGTTGCGGAGCAACGCGCGCAGCGCGATGCGGAGGGTCGCCAGCGCTCTCATGGTATCAGTTGAACCTCCTCCTGCGCCTGCTGCAGGCGGCGGAGCTCCTCCTCGGCGTTGAGCCGCTTGGCCACGAGTGTGTCGGTCACAACTTTGCCGTCGCGCATGATGACGTTCCTCCTCGTGTAACGGGCAATGTCGAGCTCGTGCGTCACCATCACGATGGTAATGCCTTCTTCATTCAGCTTTTGCAGCGTCCCCATGATCTCCACGCTGGTGCGACTGTCGAGATTGCCCGTCGGCTCGTCGGCGAGCAACAATGCAGGCTCGTTGACCAGCGCCCGCGCAATCGCGACCCGCTGTTGCTGCCCCCCTGAAAGCTGACTGGGATGATGATCGGCGCGATCCGCCAGGCTGACGATTTGCAGCGACCGCATCGCCCGTTCCCGGAGTTCATGCGCCGAAAGGTGATGGTGCGTGTACAGCATCGGAAGCTCGACGTTCTCGAGCGCCGAGGTTCGTGACAGCAGATTGAACCCCTGGAACACGAAGCCGATTTTCTTGTTGCGGATGTCGGCGAGTTGATCGCGATCCAGCTCCGAGACGTCCACGCCGTCCAGAAAATAGCGCCCGTCCGTGGGACGGTCGAGGCAGCCGAGGATGTTCATCAACGTGGATTTTCCGGAGCCGCTCGCGCCCATCACCGCAACGAACTCGCCCTTGTGAATCTCCAGCGACACACCCCGCACCGCGTGAACATCAAGCTCACCGGTGTGATACGTCTTGTGAATGTCGTCGAGTTGAATGACCGCGCTCATGTCGTAATCGTGTCGGCCCTCATCGCCATCCTGCTATGCACGCTTAGAACCGCCGAAAACCGCCACCGAATGGATTCGTCGGCTGCGCCGCCTGGGCGGTCTCGGTCATGGCCACGCCGGTGACGACGACATCGCCTTCTTTCAAGACATCGACGACCTCCGTCGATATGCCATCGTTGATACCGACCTTGATTTGCACCGGCGCGGGCTTGGCTGATTTAGCCGCCGCATCGGTCCCCGCCGGGAGCGTGTAAATCGTGCGGGTCAGGCTGCGGTCTGGACGATTCCGTCCACCACCGCCGCGACCGCCGCCTCCACCACCGGCAGGTCCGCCCACTCCTCCGCCCCGTTGGCCAGCGGCGGCGACTTGCGCGGCCGCCGCATTGGTCTTGGATGCCGCCAATACGTCCGGCGGACGGAATCGCAACGCTGCGTTGGGGATCTTCAAGGCGTTGTCGCGCTCGGCGATGATGATGAAAACATTGGCGGTCATTCCGGGCATAAGTTTCAGGTCGGGATTGCTGACGCCAATCACGGTATCATACGTGACCACGTTCTGAACGGTAACGGGGTTGTAGCGCACTTGCACCACCTCACCATGAAATCTCCGGTTGGGATAGGCGTCCACGGAAAAATCCACCTTCTGGCCCACCGCGACGCCGCCGATGTCAGCCTCAGCGACGTTGGCGTCGATCTGCATCTTCGTCAGGTCGTTGGCAATGACAAACAAAGTCGGCGCGCTCAAGCTGGCGGCGACGGTCTGGCCGACATCGACGCTGCGGGAAATGACAACGCCGTCCACGGGCGAGGATATGGTGCAGCGGTCGAGATTGACTTGGGCGTTGGTGAGCGCCGCCTGTTTATTCAGCACGGTCGCCTCCGCCTGGTGCAAGTTGGCGATGGCGGTGTCGTAGTCGGACTGCGGGATGAGTTTGCTGTCGAGCAACTCCTTGGACCGCCGCTCGTTGACCTGCGCCAGTTCCAATGCGGCCCGGGAGTTGGCGAGGTCGCTCTGAACCTGCAGAACGTTGGCTTGGTACGTGGCGGGATCAATCAGCGCGACAAGCTGCCCGTTGGTGACTTGAGAATTCCAATCCGCATACAGATGGGAAACGATTCCCGAAATCTGGCTGCCGACCTGCACGTTGGTGACGGGATTCAATTGTCCCGTCGCCGTCACGTACTGAATCAAATCACCGCGGGTGACCATCGCCGTCTGATAGCCCGGGTCTTCGCTGCGGCGGCTCTTTACATACCACGCGCCAGCAGCCAGCACCGCGACGACGGCGATTGCGAGGACAATCCATTTCGTTTTGCGCGACTTTTTGTTATTAGCCATCTAAAGGTCATTTCCTGAGAATTAGACACAACGTATCATACAGCCGCTGTATTCCACCCGCCAGAGTAATTCGTGCCTTGATTATAAGCCCGCTGCAAGCATAAAAGTTGCGTATCTTTTTTGGCCGGAGACATCATGACGAACAGGAGAACGCCAACTCTCGCCGTTGCCTTCGCGCTCATCTCTTGCTGGCTCGGCTCGGCAACCGTGCAGGCGTGGGGACCAGAAGGACACCGGATCATCGGACGGATCGCGGAAGCGCATCTCACGCCGCAGGCTCAAGCCGGAGTGAACGATCTGCTCAATCCCCTCAATTCGACGAGCCAACTCTCCCGCCTTTCAGACGAACAAATCTCCTGCTGGGCGGACTGGATTCGGCATGACTGGACCAACAGCGCCCCGTGGCATTTCGTCGATATCCGCTACAACGCGGCCCAGTACGATCCCATCCGCGACTGCGCGAACCACAATGGTTGCGTCGTCGAAGCCATCCACACATTCAGCAAGGTCCTCGCCGACAAGCACGCCGCGCGCGAGCAACGCCTCGAAGCGTTGAAGTTTGTCGTTCATTTCGTTGGTGACATCCATCAACCGCTGCATTGCGCAGAACGCAACGGCGACAAGGGCGGCAACTTCCGCATGGTCACGTTCCCGGGCCGACCGGATCCGGTGAGCCTGCATTACGTCTGGGACAGCCTGCTCCTGGAGAAAATCCTGAGCGATCGCCGCGCCGATGCGCTCCAATATGCCGATCAATTGAACGTCCAGATCACGAAACCGCAAGAGGTGTACTGGAAGAGGAGCACTGTTGAAGATTGGGCCACGGAGTCCCATAAACTGGCCGTGCAATTTGCGTACGCCACTGTCCCCGCGAATGGGCCGCCCGCCGCGCTCAGCGACGCTTACATCCGGAAAAACGAAGAGATCGTTGACATACAATTGATGCGTGCCGGCGTGCGGCTCGCGGCGATCTTAAACGAGACGTTCAAGTGACGCCGCGGCGTCTGCTCCGCGACGTGCGTCCTGAATACAGGTCTGATCCCAAGTACTTCCACAGTAGCGCGGGCGTCCCGCCCGTTCAGTCCCCCGCAAGCGTTCCGGAGCCGACCCCGATGAAACCAGATGAGCGGGTTTCCATCAACGAGGATTGCCGGTTCTGTTGACGCGCCAGGTCAGTCGGATACGAAGCAACGCCATCATCAAACAACCAAAACCCGAAAAATATTCATTAAAAAATGAACCTTTGGGCGTGTTGCCGTTATTAACGGATAGACTGGATTACGCAGTCTGAAAAGGAATATGAAAACAATGAAACCAATCTGTTTATCGTTGCTGGTTTTGACGGGAACCCTGCTCGGCGTGCGCGGCGAGCAGTTCCGCACCGACATCAATCCGGCGCTGCTGTATTATCGAGCTTTTCTAGTGGCGACGGAGCCGATGTCCGATGCAGACAGGGATTATCTGGCGTCGAAAAAAGGGAAGGAACAAAAACTCCCGGAACGGTTCGGCAAAATTGTTGCCGGCTATGACAATCAATTCCACCTGGTGCGCCGGGCAGCGCACGCCACCGTGCCTTGTGATTGGGGCCTTGACTTCAGCGATGGCCCAAATCTCCTTCTTCCCCATCTGGCCCGTGCCAAGGCGGTGGCCCGAGCGGCGCAGTTGCGCGCAGTCTGGAATTTGCAGCATGGCCGGCAGGAAGACGCGCGCGACGATTTGCTGGCGGCGTTCGTGCTGGGCAGGAATGCCGGCAGTGACCCTATTTTAATTAGCGCGTTGGTCCAATTCGCCGTAGAAGCCCTTGACTACGACACTGTGGCGCAATATTTCGGCGAATTCCCACCGGAAACCTTGAAGCAGTTGGTGGATGGGTTCGATGCGGCTCCCGCCCGGCGCACGGTGGCGGCCTGCATGCCGTCGGAAAAAAGCCTCGGTAACTGGATGTTAAACACGCTTCTGGAACTGCAGAAGGCGCATCCCGGTGATGACGCCAAAGTAATGGCAGGTTTTCGTGACTCTGGACTGGTAGCGGCAATAGAGTCGATTGGCTACACTAATTTTTGGCCGCAACTCGTCGCCGCATCCGGGGGAAGCAGCGAACGAGCCCTCACGCTGCTCCGCGAAACCGAGCCGCTCTGGCCACGCATCGCCGAGATTATGACGCTGCCGCCACCGGAGTATGAAGCCCAGGCGAAACAATTCCTCGCCGACAGTTACAAATCCCAAAATCCATTCTTCATTGAACTTAATATCTTGTTCACTGGATTTGGCCTCAGTGGGCAAAACTTCCAATGCCGGCCGAGAGAATTCAGAGCTCAGGCGCAACTGGCCATGGTGCATGCCGCTGTGGAATACAAACTGCATGGCGAAGCCGGATTGAAGCGCGTGATGGATCCATTCGGCAATGGTCCTTTTGGCTTTCGACGATTTGTGTTCAAAGGCGTGGATCGAGGATTTGAACTCAAGTCCGCATACGCCGGAGCCGACGCTCCCTTCGGGATGATCTTTGTTGAGAAGCAAGGACCGGCCTTCCAAATCACCGGGCCGGATGCGGGAAAGGCGATAGACAAATGACCCGGTCCATTGCCGGATGGAATTACTCGGGTTTCTCGGTTAGGATTAAGATGTGGCCAGCCTGAGTTCAACGTTCGTGGAAACCGAAATCTCCGACACGCGTAGTCTTCTCGATCAGGCCCGGGCCGGCGACGCCGAAGCGTTCGGTGAGATTTGTCGCATCCATGGAACACGGCTGTTGCGACAGGCCGTCGCGCTTTGTGGCAACATAACGCTGGCCGAAGACCTGGCGCAGGACACGCTGGTGGAAGCATGGAAGTGTTTGCGCCGCTACAACGGACGCTGCCAGTTTTTCACCTGGCTTTGCGCGATTCTGCTGAATCGTTACCGCAATGCCCTCCGATGGAATCGTCTTCTGCCTGCTTCCACGCTCGGCGTACGGGATCAAGATGAATTTGAGAAACACACCGGCAATCTGGCCGACCACGCCGCCCTGCCGGACCAGGCCGTCGAACTGCGCGAACAGGCTGTTCTCGTGCGGCAATGCGTCCAGGCATTGCCGGCCAAACACCAGCAGGTCATCTATCTGCGGTTTTACGTGGATGATTCATTGGAGGGCATTGCCGCCGCTCTGGGTTGCCCGGTGGGGACGGTCAAATCCCGTTTGTTTCATGCCTTGGACAAGCTTCGGAAAATGGACGCCTTCAGCGTCCAACTGTCAGATTTCAAAATGAAAGGCGAGATGTTATGAAACCTTGTGCCCAAAACCGGAGACTCATTGTCTGGCTGTCATTGAACGCGCTGGATGCGCGGCAGACGCGGCAGCTTCGGGCGCATCTTGAAACCTGCGAAGGCTGTCGCCGCTATCTGGGGGAAATTTCAAACGTGACTGAAAGGCTGGCGACGGAAGAGGCAAATCCTGATATTCAGGCGTCCGAAATCTTCCACCAAAAAGTGGCCGGCAAATTGCGGGCGGCAAAACCGGATTCCCTTTGGGAAATCCTGGCGGCGTATTTTTGGGGAACCCTGTTGAACTGGCGCGTGGCTTTGCCGGCCATCGCGGCATTGGTGGTGGTCGGCGTAACCGTCGCCACATGGCGGCACCCACCGGTTGTTTCTTCGCCCCCACCAGCCGGCACTCAAACCGCGTCGGTATCGGGCGCGGACAATGATCTGGCACCGACCATTGCCAACTACCAGAGGGTTGCCAATCAGTCCTTGGACAAATTGGATGCCTTACTGACCCGACAAGGCAACCGGGCGTTGCCGCCCATGCCAATCTATACAGCTTCGATGCTCGCGCTTCCGAAAGGGTCGTGACGTGGCTTCGTTTTTTCGAGCCGCTTGTAGTGTTCGTCTGTGGGTCGGAGAAAGTACTCAGAATGAAAGGCAAGCGGCATACGATGGGTCAATCACCAAGGTGCCGCAGGCATCGTTTCTCCAAACTGCGCAATCAAGTCCGCCAGAAGATAGAATGCCATGACGCAGAACGCTAGGAACGAAGCGAGGATTGCCATGACTTCAGCCCACTCTTTCACCCCGTTATTCATCGCGCGCCTCTATGACAATATACACCTCGCTGAACTACTTTGCTAATGGCGCAGGCGCCTGCAACCGGCTTGCTGACCGTGGCGATGATGATTGGGTCACCCGATTGTGTCATCGGCTTCGCCATACGCTTCTGCTGTTCGGCTGGTAGCCGAGCCCGAAGAAACCAGCGGAGCGAATTGCCGCCCAATCACCCTCGGCGTATCAGTTGCACCAGAGACTCCACTGGTGCGTCTCGTCTGACTCGGCTTGCCGCGGAAGTACAGCGTGCGGGTTTGCCGCACACGACAGCGGCGTGTCGTCGGACTCCGCTCCGTCAGACTCGGCTCCGCTACACTCGGCTTCCATCAACGAGGATTGCCGGTTGTGTTGGCGCGCCAGGTCAGAATGAAGAATAATCAGACCCCGGTGACGACCCGTCTATGCTGAGACTCGGCGGGTTGCCTTCGTGTCAGGATACGGACCGAGGAATCGCTCGCCATTGAAATGGATCATGTGATCCGGGTCTTCAGCGATCCACACTTCGGTTTCCCATGAGATCTGTGTCAGGAAGCTACGCATATCGGTTCGTGTGGCGAATGCGGTTACGAAGACCAGCCCCGCTCTGCAACCACGGAAGAGTTGTTTCAGTTCCTTGCGACGTTTCGCATCGACCGGACCAGCGCTCGTGACTGCTTCAATTAACAACAGCCAATTCCGCCGCGTGTCGTGGATAACGACATCGGGCATCTTAGACGGTGCAGGAACGACCACTCCGAGGCTTTTCAAATAGTTTGTTTGCAGGTGCAGGAACTTATCTTCGGCGTCACCGATGTAAACGATGGTACCCCCCGAAGCAAAGCGGGGACACAACTCCTCGATCACCTTTTTGATTAAGGGATTCTGTCCGCCAGGCGAAATGCGCACGGTCTTGCCAGACGGCAAACGCACAGGCACGCGCGATAGACTACGTTTACGTTGAAGCTCTTCAAGAATTTGCCTTCGGCTATTCAAGTAGGCGGAAAGACAGCCCGGCCACTCAAGGGTTCCGTAACACCGGACTAGTTTGAGCGCGGTTGGTTCCACTTGATAAACAGTTTGCCCGCTGTTCGTGGGGCGGTTGGGATCGTCGGGGTTTCGAACCAACAGCCCAGCTTCGACAAAATGCTTCACAGCTTCATCGCGGATGGTTTCGCGGGTGTTTGGGGCATAACGGACACCGTAATGGCGACCAACAAACTCGATGATGGGCGTGATGCCCATCAGAGGGTCGGAACTACCGCGCCAAGGTTTCTCAGGTCCTAGGTCGAGGCAGGCAAGTAGAGAATAAGCGGCGGTGTAGTTGGTTTGTCTCGGTCCGAAACCGAGTTGCTTGAGAATATCCGCGGCCTCTTTCAGTTTCCGTTTTCGTCCCGCGCCTTTGGCCGCTTGTTGTCTTTCCAGCATTAGATAAGTTCCTGTTGAATGATCTGGTCTAGTTGCTCCTGATTTGGAAACGTTTCACCTATGCGGCGGCCAAGCGATTCCAGTTGAGCGCGTGACGGGTAGTTCAGGTTGCGCAAGTCCGTTGCGTTAACTTGGGTGTGGCCATTGAATTGGCGGAAATAAACGTCGAGCACGGTTGAATTGAGGAATGCCGACAAGCCGCGCGCAATATTGAGCGACAAACCCTTTCCGTGCGCATGGAAGTAGTTCAAGTGGTTCTCAAACCCGACCCTTCCGGCGGAGATGCGTAACGGGTCGTAAATACAGGCAACGACGCGACGGCGCTCCTCTTTGGAACTGAAGCGTTTGACCAGAACATAGATCGCGGCAGGAACCAGCAATTCCTGTGTCCCTTCGGCGTCAAGGATGGCGTTCGGTTTACGGCTTGGCGTCTTGGGCCACTTCACGTAGCCGCCGTTGAAATGACACGGGTAAATGAGTGGCACAGCGCTGCACGCCGGCTCTCGCAGTAGAAACTGGCGGGCACGAAAATCCACAACACGACCGGTGGAAACCTCCAACCCAAGTTCGGCCAAAGCCGCATCAAACCGCGAGACAATCTGCCGTGCATTCTGCTGAAAATCATCCGTCACGAGATGGATAAATTGTTCCGGGTCGTCCGGAGCAATCATTTCGCTGTACGCGCATTGGCGTTCGGTGATAGGGGCATGGGGTGCGCCGCTGCTGGTGGAAACAACCACAACACTTGGCTTTGTTCGCGACTTCAGCGCGTGAAGGATGATGTTTTCCTGAAGGACATTCTGTTGGTGGAACGCCGCCGAGCGCGATTCGAAAACATGAAGTCGTCGCAGTGCCATTAGCTTGAGGAAGAGGTTGCGAAACGGCCGGAAGTACGGGCCGTTGGCAAAACTGCGTGGGGTGATGGCCACCATTTCTCCGCCTTCGCAGAGCAGGTTGGCCGCGAGCGCGAGAAAGCCTGTGTAAATGTTGCTGGTTTCGATACCGGCAGAACGCAATAGAAGACGCGTTCGTGAACTACTGTTAATCTTGTGGTAAGGGGGATTCAGGATGGCCGCATTGAACGGGGTCTGCGGGCCGTGGAAAAAGTCTCCTCGTACCAGCGGTAGTGTTGCTTCGATAAAGTCAACGTTTCTAACTTCGGCGGTGAATTCGATTCCGGCAGCCAGACAAACCTGCCGGCAATGTTCCAATGTGCGGTGCAGCGGTGCAAGCAACGACGGATCGAGTTCGTAGGCGTCAACGTGAATCATTGCCGGAAGCGGCTTCGTTGCGCACCGCGTTTCGACAAATGCTTGAATGAGCGCCCCAGCCCCGGCACCGGCGTCGAGAAGTCGCACTTCCTTCTCACGGTTGGTGAACATCGATGCCATCAGTGTAGCGACAGGATTGGGCGTGAGGAACTGCCCAAGTTCGTGCTGTCTCAAGGAATGCTGGCGACCAGCAACTCGTCTGCTGGGAAGATAGGTTGCGAGGGATTCTTTGACCACTCGCTTTCGCTTTGCTCGTACTCTGTTGGTATATCGAGTCATCTCATGCAGGTCAGGCACACAGACAGCCTGTTCACGCCTGCGCATTGTAGCGAAGCTGGGACCTTTCGACAATCCCCGAATGGGATTCGGGGCAATCCTTCGTTTCATCAATTTTCATGCGGCGCGTGCAAGCTTCAGCGCACGGGAGGATTCTGCTGGAGCTTCGCCTGGATGTTCACGAGTAACTGGCGCGTGACTTCGTTTGTCGGATCAAAGGACAACGATTTCTCGTAGGCATCGCGGGCGGCGGTGAGGTCGCCCTGTTTTTCGAGCAATTGACCGAGCACCCCGTAGCTGATGGCAGGCGCGATGTTGAGAAGAATGTTCTTGCGGCATTGCGCGAGTCCATCCTCAATCCGACCCAGTTCCAGATAAAGGATTGCCATGTCGGCATTGATTAACGGATCGTTGGGTTCTTTCTGAATAATCTCCGCGCCGACCTGTGCGGCGTCTTCCTTGCGGCCGCATTCGAGGTATGCCACCACCAGATCGTGTTGGGCGGCCACAACGGTCGGATCGACCTGCACCGCCGTCTTGAACGCTTCGATCGCCTGATCGCATTGCTTCCGCTGAAGCAAGTCGATGCCGCGCTGGACATATACCCCCGCGCTGTTGAACGCGTCGGGATAGGCGACAAAGTGGCCGTCCTTCTGGCAGTCGTAGATCGTGTAACCGGCGAAATCTCCCGCAACACGCCTGAAATGGGTCTCGGCGTAACGAGCGAAGTACGGAGCGTGTTCGCCGACATCAGCCACGAAGACGACGAATTTGACCTTTTGGGCCGGGTCCTGCAGCCATTCCCAATGGTTCCAGGCGACTCCAAGGCGCCGCTGTCCACGAAGTTCGATTTGCAGGGGATCGGGATAGGAAAACGTGGTGACCAAAACCGCGTCTGTCGAGTCGGTGTGTGACAACAACCATTCGGCCGCCTCACGCGAGGGCCATCCTGCAGGTCGCGCCACAATCCCCGTGCGCGCTGGCACGCCCGCCGAAACGCTCAAGTCTCCTGGAAGCCACATGCCCCAGAGCGTGCGACCAAGCAACAGGATCGCCAATGCCACAGTGGAAAACCGGCGGACCGCGGTCGTCGGATTGATGGCGTCAGCCGCGAACAAACAAATCGTGGGAATGAGAAAGACCAGGTCTCTGGCGAACGCTCGAAATGGCGATGCCATCAGGACGATTCCCAACGGCGCCAGCCAGATCAACAACCTCGATTGACGTTGGTCGCAGTCCCTGCTGCCCTGCCATGTGCTGCGCAAGGAACGCGCCACGCTCCATGCCGACGCGATCAACATTGCCTCGTATGCTGTACCGAACAGAACCAGAAGCCGCGCCCAATTGGCCACAGCGCTACTGAACTCAAAAGAAGTCTGGTCAATAAAAGTTAGCGGGCTGCCCTTCCACTTAATGAGCATCGTCAAGACCGCGAGGGGAACGGCCGCAGCCAACAGAGCAACATAAAAATTGCGCCGATCAGTGCCGCGCCTCAGTAGCTTCGGTCCCATCAATGCCAGCGCAACCCAAAAGTACAGGGCGGTCCCCTTGCTCAGCAGCGCCAACGCGAGGCATACGCCGAACGCAGCGAGGTCCGCCTTTGTTCCTATTTTGCGATTTCGCCCGAGGAACACCAGTGCGGCAAGAAGGAAGAACAGCGAGATGGAATCCGGCTCGCCGAGAGATGAAATGCAAACATGCAGCGGTTGAACGGCGAGAAGCAGCGCCGCCGTCAAGGCTGCCGTCTCGCTGCCCGTCTCGCGTTTCACCCACCATGCGAGCGGGAAGACCGACAGCGCGCCAAACAACACGGGCAACACCCGCATCCCCAGCTCATTTGGTCCAAGCAGCTTGAGTGGCATGCTCAGCATCAGCGGAAACAACACGTCGGGACGCGGAAGCGAGTTGGCCACCTTTTCGGCGAGTGAGCGTTTATCCAGAGCGTAGAACAACCAGTGAGCCTCATCGTGATCCAGGACGCTGCCCGTGAGATGATATCCGCGGAGGCATAGCGCCAGTCCAACGATGAACACCAGTGCCCATCGGCGTCGCGTTCCAAAGTTCAAATGCATGGGTCACTTAGCCCGCTCTGGTGATTGTAGATGCTCGAATCCACGGGTCAATTCGAATCCCATGCGGGTTCGCATCGAAGAGGAAGAAGAAGTGCTGGGGGCGACGCTCTGTCTGCGTTCGGTCGAAAATCGGTGCTGAACGCAATCGAGAGCAGAAGCCATCTCCCCCGGAGTCAGGAATCCAGTCTTGGAGCCGCAAAAAAGGTTTGATGGCACTGTCAAAGATGATACGATGTTGGTCAATGAGACTGAATGGCCCGCCATGGTCGCGGGGCGTATGTCACATGGGAAATGTCGCATAAAAGGTTGTGTGAAAAAATTACTTCGAATCGGATGGAAAATTATCAAGGGGGCGTTGTTTGCCATAGGCGGTCTGGCGGTGCTCGGAGCGTTGCTGGCGGTGGCATCGGCCCTTTTGGGGTCATGCGGGCATAAAATCGCAGACAAATCGGTGTTGGTTTTCAACCTCGATACGAAGATCACGGACCGGCCGACAGATAAATGGGCTCACGCGCTGGCCCGCTTCTTCGACCGTGGCAAGTCAACCCTCCAGTTGCGCGCGGCGACCATCGCCCTGCGCGAAGCCGCCCGGGATGCGCGCATCTCGGGGCTTTATCTTCACGGCAACCTGCGCACGGACGGGTATAGCTCCGGCTACGGCGCGCTTAAGGAGCTGCGGGAAGCCATCCAGGATTTCCAGAAGAGTGGCAAGCCGGTCATTGCTTATATTGCCAACGCCGACAACCGGGATTACTACCTTGAGTCCACGGCAGACCAGATCCTGTTGAATCCCTTCGGTCTGCTGGCCTTCCGCGGTCTGGCGGCAGAGGGCATCTTCTTCAAGGGCGCAGCCGACAAGTACGGCTTCGAGTTCACGCCTTTCCGGCATGGCAAGTACAAGTCGGCCATCGAACCACTCACGAGGCAGGACTTCAGCCCCGAAAACCGCGAGCAGATCGAAGCGCTCCTCAAAGTCATCTGGGGCGACATGCTCAACACAGTTGCCGGCGCGCGCAAACTCGCGCCGGAACAACTCCAGGCGGTGGTGGACAAGGAAGGTTTGATCAGCGCCAAGACAGCCATAGACCGGGGTCTGGTCACGGAACTGGCTTACGAGGGGCAAGCCCTCGACAAGTTGCGCCAACTGACCGGCAAGACGACGAAAGATGAGCCGTTTCCGCAAGTTTCCATCGCCAAATACGCTCGCGAAGCTCAACATGCCGCAACTCGTCGCCAGCATGGCAAGGATAAGATTGCCGTTGTTTATGCCGAAGGCCCAATCATCCAAGGCGAAGGCGAGCGGGGGGCGGAAGGCCAGGTGGCGGGCGACCGGTTCGGGCGAATAATTCGAGAGCTGCGGCAGCGCAAGGATGTAAAGGCAGTCGTGTTGCGTGTGAACAGTCCTGGCGGCAGCGCCCAAGCTTCCGAAGTCATACTGGACGAGCTTCGCCGGTTAAATTCCGAGCGGCCGGTCATCGTTTCGATGGGCACGGTGGCGGCTAGTGGTGGATACTTCATTTCCATGGCGTCGCGCCGGATCGTCGCCGAGCCCAGCACCATTACGGGCTCGATCGGGGTGTTTGGCCTGACACTCAACGTGCAGAAGATCGCCAACGACCATGGCATCACGTTCGACGCCGTCAAGACGGGCGCGTTGGCCGACCTGGGCACAGTGTCGCGGCCCATGACACCTGAGGAGCAGGCCGTGATCCAGAACCGCGTGGACCACATCTATGATGAATTCGTCCAGCGGGTGGCGCTGTGCCGCAAGCTGACGACCAACCGCGTAGACGAGATTGCTCAAGGCCGGGTCTGGTCCGGCGCGGATGCGCTGAAGACCGGCTTGGTGGATGAACTGGGCGGACTGCAACAGGCCATCGCCGTCGCCGCCCAAGAGGCCAAACTGGGTACCAACTATTCGGTGATCGAGTTTCCGGCGAGGAAAGGGTTCCTCGAAGAACTGTCCGAGACGCTCCACGGAGACAAACAGCCGCTGGCCCAAAACGACCTCGCCGGTCGCGTTATGCAAAAAGTGATGCAGGAATGGCGCTGGCTTTCGGGTTTCAACGATCCGCACGGCATTTACACGCGCCTGCCGTTCGATTTGGAGTTGAATTGACACGGAATGGGCAAGGTGGCCTGGCGTGATTGGCGGGCAGTTCGTCAGAGAAGTGATTGTCAGAGGAATGAAGGCTGGAGGGCAGAACTTGAATTCCATTCCCTTGACGGTCATTCGCGCTCTGGTCAAAAAAACTCATGCAGCTTGCCGGTAGTAGAATTTTAGCAGCCCGCCAAGTCGCTCCCACTTCCGGATGGTTCCAGACCTCTCGCCGATCCGGTCTGCGGGCGCAGGAAATTCTGTGCCTTTATTTTCTCACTAGAAACATTTGTTATAAGCTGTCTGCCTTCCGAGCCTGGAATCACAAAAATACGACACTGCTTCTCCGCTGTCCTACGGTGAAGAGTTGTTCGGCTTGAGTTTCGCCCGAATGTCAGCAAGGAGCCGAATTGTGACTTGATTGGTCCGGTCGAAGGACAACGATTTCTCGTAGGCATCGCGGGCTGCTTGGAGATCGCCCTTCTTTTCCAGCAATTGACCGAGCACCCCGTAGCTGATGGCAGGCGCGATGTTGAGGTTGATGTTTTTGCGGCATTGCGCGAGTCCGTCCTCAATCCGACCCAGTTCCAGATAGAGGATTGCCATGTCGGCATTGATTAACGGATCGTTGGGTTCTTTCTGAATAATCTCCAAGCCGATCCGGATGGCGTCCTCCTTGCGGCCGCATTCGAGGTATGCCACCATCAGATCGTGTTGGGCGGCCACAACGGTCGGATCGACCTGCACCGCCGTCTTGAACGCTTCGATCGCCTGATCGCATTGCTTCCGTTGAAGCAAGTCGACGCCGCGCTGTACGTACACACCCGCGCTGTTGAACGCGTCGGGATAAGCGACAAATTGGCCGTCCTTCTGGCAGTCGTAGATCGTGTAACTGGGAAAAATCGCGTCGGGCGGAATCGAAAAATGCGTGTCGGCATATCGGGCGAACTGCGGCGCATACGCCCGATGGTCTTCAATGAAGACGATGTACTTGATGCGGTTGGCCGGGTCGCGCAGCAATTCCCAATTCAGACCCGCGTTGGGAATCACCTTGCGTTGCTCCTGCAGTTCCAGAACGAGCGGATCGGTGAACGTGAAGGCCGTAATCAAAATCGCGTCGTCGCTCGTCGTGTGACGGAGCAGCCACCGACATGCTTCACGCGACGGCCAACCTGCGGGACGATCCAGCACCGCTGTTGTGCGCGCCATAGCTGAACTCGGCCGAGGAGGCGGGGGAATCGGCACACCCAGCAGTGAGCGAGCCAACAAGATGCCCACGACAGCCACCGCAAACAGCCTGCGCATCGGCATAACGGGATTCAGCGCAACCGACGCGAACAAGCAGACAGTGGGAAGCAACAACAGTAGATCCTTGGTAGTCACTCGGAAACAGGGCGCTACCACCAGCGTAATGAGCGGCACCAAGAAAACCATTGATCGCCGCAGCGGCGCGGCGCCGGACAAATTGCTCTGACCTCGATGAGCAAGGAAGAATACTCCCACGACTGCCGCGATGATTGACACGTCGAAAAACATGCCGAACAGAGAAAGTTCAGCGCCAAGTCTACCCAACGTGAGGGTGAATTTGGTGGTTACTCCTGGCTCCTGAAGAAAGCTCAAAGTGGGGCTCCTCATTTTGATAACCGCGGTAAGCACGACTAGCGGGATCAGCGCACTAACCAGAGCCAGAAGACACATCCGCCGCTGGCGACCACTCTGCAGGAACAAGGGGCCGATCACGCACAGGGAAAACCAGAAGTACAGCGCGTTTGCCTTGCTGATCAGAGCGAGCGCCAAACAGCCCCCCAGCAGCACAAAGTCAACCACGGCGCCCGTTTCTGCCGCTCGTGCCAGGCAAGCGAGCGCACACAACAAAAAGAACAGCGCCATCACGTCAGGAACTCCCTGCGAAGAAAAATAAATGTGCAGAGGCGTGACCGCGAGCAAGGCCGCGGCAGCCAGCGCGGCTGTGTTGCTTCCCGTCAGACGCCTGACGAAGCTGGCCAAGGGGAAAACCGACGCACTCCCGAACAGCACGCAAAGCACGCGCATGGATAACTCGTTCGGACCGAAAAGCGAGATCGGCAGGCTCAGCAGCACTGGGAAAAGAAGCTCAGGCCGCGGATGGGAATTCTTGAGGGACTCGAACAACAAGTTCTTGTGCAGCGCATACAACAGCCAATGGGCTTCATCCTGATTGAGCACGAATCCGGTAAGCCGGTAGCCGCGCAGCAGCAGCGCGACCAGAAAAACTGCGGCCCAAGCTGCCCACTTGAGGCGCGCGCTCGCAGATGGATGTTTCTCGTGCATCACACTGGGAACTCGGGATGAACCGAGTGATTGCGAGGTATTGTTGGCTGTAGTTCGGAAGACGGCAAGCTGGATTTTAAATCGCTGCTTGACGGAGAATGCGCTTGCCTGTAAAACGGGCGCAAACTGAACGACTTTGATGGCGTTGGGGGATATGATTTCCGCAGCCGTGCATTTCAAGGGAGGTTGTGCAGTACGCACGACTTTTAGATGTTAGGCAAAATTTTAAGCTATTTTTCCACCGATATCGGGATCGATTTGGGTACCGCGAACACGCTGGTCTATGTGCGTGATCGCGGCATTGTTTTGCGAGAGCCAAGCGTGGTCGCCATCCAAACCGGCACCAGCCACGTCCTGGCGGTGGGAGAAGAGGCGAAACGGATGTTGGGCCGCACGCCAGGCAACATCCAGGCCATTCGCCCCATGAAGGACGGTGTCATCGCCGACTTCGAGATCACCGAGGCGATGCTGCGCTATTTCATCCAAAAGGTGCACAACCGCCGTTACGGCATCAAACCGCGCGTCATCGTCGCGGTTCCGAGCGGGATCACCGAGGTCGAAAAGCGCGCCGTCAAAGACAGCGCCACCCACGCGGGGGCGCGGGATGTTTATCTGATTGAAGCGCCGATGGCGGCGGCCATCGGCGTGGGGTTGCCCGTGCAGGAACCGGCGGGCAACATGATTGTGGACATTGGCGGCGGCACGACCGAGGTGGCCCTGATCAGTCTGGCGGGCATCGTGCTCACCCGTAGCGTGCGTGTGGCAGGAGATGAACTGGATGAAGCCATTATCCAGTACATGAAGCGCGCTTACAATTTAATGATTGGGGAACGCATGGCGGAGGACATCAAAATCAAGATCGGCTCGGCCTACCCGCTCGAACAAGAGCTGACGATGGAAGTCAAAGGCCGCGATCTCGTGGCAGGCTTGCCGAAGACCTTGACGATCACCTCCGAAGAAGTGCGCGAAGCGTTGCAGGAGCCGATCTCGACGATCGTCGAGAGCGTGCGCGTGACGCTCGAGCGTTGCCCGCCTGAACTCGCAGCCGACCTCGTTGATCGAGGCATCGTGCTGGCGGGCGGCGGCGCGCTCATTCGCGGCATCGACAAGCTTCTTGCTGAAGAGACAGGCCTTCCCGTGCACATCTCGGACGATCCGCTTAGCGCGGTCGCGATGGGCACCGGCGTCGTTCTCCAAGAATTGGGATTTCTCGAGAAACTTGCGAAGAATTCCGCGTAAGCCTCCACTGCCCCAACGCATGCCGATTGTTAATCTGGTGGCACAGGCCCCCGTGCCTGTTGCATAACAAATCACGGGCAGAGACGCCCGTGCCACCGGTGAAATTGTTACAGGTTTTGATTGAAGCGACAGAATTGGGTCATCATCGGACTGCTGGTGTTGGGCTGGATTATCTTCCTGGGCCAATCCCGCCCGGGCGGGACTGTCTCAACCAAGCTGCGCATGATTTTTGTACAACTGAGCACGCCGTTCGTGAAACTGGGCGATCTGATCCCTGTTGTGCGCTCGCGTCGCGATCTCGCCAGGCAGAACGGCGCCCTCCGTGGCGAGAACGACGCATTGCGCCAGCAGGTGCGATCCCTGGCCGAAGCGGGCCGCAGGAACCTCGAACTCGAACACCTGCTCAATCTCAAAGAGCGTGTCCCACTCAAAACCATCGGCGCACGCGTCATTGGCCGCGATTCCTCGAACTGGTGGAAGAGCATCCAAATCGATCGCGGCAGCGAAGACGGCATTCGCGTCAACATGCCCGTCGTTAACGCCGATGGCCTGGTCGGGAAAACGATTTCTGTCGCCAAAGGCGAAGCTCGCGCCCTCCTGCTCACCGATCCGAACTGCAAAGCCAGTGCTTTGCTGCAGGACTCCCGCGAGCCGGGCGTCGTCTCCGGTCCCGAAGACGCCTTCAGCCGTGAATCCCATCTCCTCATGACTTTCGTGGACCGCAACGCGCGAATCAAAGCCGGTGAAGCCGTCATCACATCGGGGCTCGGCGGCATTTTCCCGAAGGGAATTCACATCGGCTCCGTCACGCGCGTCCGCCTCAATCCGCAAACGGGCATGTATCAGGACGTCGAAGTGAAACCGGCCGTGGACTTCCACAAGCTGGAGGAAGTGCTCGTGATCGTCGAATGAACTTGCTCATCCTGACAACCGGGCTCTTCATGCTGTCCGCGCTCCAAGCGCGCTTGCCGACAATGTGGTGGCTCGGCGGCATGCGACTCGAACTGCTGCCCGCGCTCGTCGCGTACGGCGCACTCACTCTCCGCCGGAGCGGTGCGCTGCTTTTGGCCCTCTGCGCGGGATTCATGCAGGATTCGCTGTCGGCTGCGCCGTTTGGGATGACAGCGTTGATCTATGGCATCGTAGCGATTGTGATGACAGGCTTGCGCGAAACATTTGACCGCGAATTGCCGTGGGTGCAGATCGGAGCGGGTGCGTTGACGGCAACGGCGACGTCCGCGGCAGCGTGCGTTGTCCTCGGCTTTTCCGCCGGCGCAGTTCTTAAGATTTTGCTGATCGCAGCGATGAGTGGACTCATCACGCCCGTGATCTTCCTCGCAGTTGACTACGCAAGACTTCTAGGACGCGCCTCATGATCATCAGCGCTCCATTTCGAAACAGGAACCCACGGCTGGTGATGATCGGCGTGATCATCGGGCTGGGGCTGTTCATATTGCTGGCGGATTTATGGCGCGTGCAGGTCCTGAACGCCGAGCATTACGGCGGACGCGACCAGGCGCAATCGCTGCGGCGCATCCGCATCCCATCGGCGCGCGGCGAGATCGTCGATCGCAACGGCGTGGTGCTCGCCAACAATCGTCCCAGCTACGACGTTGCCTTCTATCTTGATCAACTCGGCCAGGTGTCGAAGAAACAGGATATCGCCAGGATCGCTGAAGCCAATCTCGCGGCGCTCAGTCAGGCGTTGAATATGCCCGTGACGCTCGCGGACCGTGATGTGCGGATTCATTATCAACGGCGACGCCCGCTGCCGTTGCCCGTCTGGCGGGACCTGCGCCCCGAAACGGTCGCGGCGTTCGAGGAGCGCGCCAGCAACCTGCCCGGCGCGGACTTGATCGTGACGCCCGTGCGTCAATATCCGCTCGGCTCACTCGCCGCTCACGTCCTCGGCTATGTCGGCAAGGCGGATCAGAATGACGATGAGGACGTGGAGCGATTCTATTACTACCAGCCCGATAGCGCCGGCAGACAGGGCGTCGAGCTTGCCTGCGATGAGTTCTTGCGCGGCGCGCCGGGTGGTTACACGATCCGCGTGAATCCCGCTGGACGGAAGGTCGGCGACGTCGGACGAAAACCGGCCGAGCTTGGCGGCCGCGTGACACTTGCGCTCGACGCCCGGATCCAGAAGATTGTGGAAGAGGCGCTTGAGCACGCGCTGCTCTCTGCAGGAAAGGAACTGCGCGGCGCGGCGGTCGTGCTCGATCCGCGCAACGGCGAAATCCTGGCGATGGCATCCGCGCCCGCCTTTGATCCAAACATTTTCAATCCCGGCGTGCCCGCCGCGACGGTCAACGCGGTCATAAACGATCCGCGCAGCCCGATGCTTAACCGCGCCATCGGCGCGCGCTATGCGCCCGGCTCGGCCTTCAAGCCCGTGACGTTGCTGGCCGGGCTGGAAGCGGGCAGCATTTCACCACGCGACTCGATTGTCTGCAACGGCGCGATCCAGATTGGCAACTGGCCGCGCCCATTCCGTTGCTGGAACACGCGCGGTCACGGCGCCGTCGATGCATTCTCCGCGATCAAGGAATCCTGCGACATTTATTTCTATGAAAAGGGCATCGCCACGGGCGTGGATGCGATTACGCGAATGGCGGGCGAACTCGGGCTCGGTCAGCCAACCGGTGTTGACGTGGGGCGCGATCTCAGCGGCCTTGTGCCGACACCGGCCTGGAAACGCGTTCAGCGCGGCGAGCGTTGGTGGGATGGCGACACGGCGCAACTGGCCATTGGCCAGAGTTTCCTGTTGGCAACGCCGCTGCAGATGGCGTGCATGGCGGCGGCGCTCGGCAATCGCGGCACGCTTTGGCGACCGTTTCTGATCAAGCGCATTGAGGCAAACGGCGGGCAAGTCGTGCGTCAGACGAATCCAGAAGTCCGCAACCGTTTGCACGAATCGCCGCAGAACATCGAGTTTGTGCGTCAAGCAATGTTGGCCGCGATTCAATCTGTGGATGGCACCGGCCATCGGGCCGCGGTCAAAGGATTGAGTGTGGCCGGTAAAACGGGTACGGCCGAATTTCAAACGCGTGAGGGCCGGATCAAGCGGGCTTGGTTTATCGGGTTCGCGCCCCACGATGATCCGCAGGTGGCGTTGTCGGTGTTGATTGAAGACGGCGACAGCGGCGGCCACACGGCCGCGCCGGTGGCGGGCGCGATTCTGGCGGGGATCTTTCAGAAGACGACGGAAGCGGTGGCTGGAGGCGCGGCGTATGCGGATTGATCCTCATCGTGTCATTCTGAGCGAAGCGAAACTCGAAGAGGCCGCCCGTCGTAGGGTGGTAAACCTCTGCATCGATTGCTCGCGCGTGAGCAGTCCAGCCGAGGCCCTTCGCTTCGCTCAGGGTGACAACAAGGAAAGATGAAGCGTTACATCGACATGCTGAGTCGGATGGACTGGCTGCTGTTTGGTGCGATGGTGGCACTGGCGGTGGGTAGCGTTTTCTTCATCTACAGCGCATCTTATGCTGGCCCGGGGCAAACTGCGGCGGCTCATTGGAAGTTACCGATGTACCAGATGCAGATCGTGTGGTTCGGGGTCGGAGCGATTGTGTACGTGGCGGCGGCGCTGATTGATTACCGGCTGCTCTGCCAATGGGCGGCCGTGTGGTACGCTATGGCCGTGGGTTTGTTGGTGTTGGTGTTGATAGCGGGGGCAAAAGTTTACGGGGCGCGGCGTTGGCTCGGTTGGGGTAGTTTTGGCATTCAGCCGGCCGAAATTGCGAAACTGGCGGTTGTGCTCGCGTTGTCGTATTATCTCTTTCACCGCACTCCACAACTGCGGCGGAGATGGGGTACGGTCTGGGTCGCGCTCGGTCTGGTGGGCTTGCCGCTGGTGCTGATCATGATCGAGCCGGACCTGGGGTCGGCAATGGTGTTGATGCCGATCGGTTTTGGGTTGATGTTCATGGCAGGCGTGAGAGTCAAACATCTGTTGCTGGTGACGCTTTTGGGGATGGCCCTGACGCCGCTGGCATGGTGGAAACTGAAGGACTACCAGAAAGATCGTCTCACCGTGTTTCTGAACCCGAACCGTGACCCACTCGGCGATGGGTGGAATCTAAATCAGTCGTTGATCGCGGTGGGCTCAGGCGGAGTGAGTGGGAAAGGTTATTTGCAGGGCACACAAAATTTGTTGGGTTACTTGCCGCGCACCGTGACGCCGAATGACTTCTTGTTCAGCGTCATCGCCGAGGAAAAAGGATTCGTTGGCAGCGCGTGTGTGGTTGGGCTGTATGCAGTGATTCTGTTCTCCGGGCTGCGGATCGCGGCGAACGCACGCGACCGCCTCGGCATGTTGTTGGCGACGGGGGTCGTCGCCATGTTGTTTTTTCATGTGTTCATTAACATGGGTATGACCATCGGCTTGATGCCGGTCACGGGTCTGCCCCTGCCATTACTCAGCTACGGCGGCTCGTTTGTGCTGGCCAGCATGACGGCCCTGGGGCTGTTGCAAAACGTCTGGATTCACAGGAGGGCCTATTGACCGTGGAAGCGATTAAACAAATTCTGAAAAGGGGTGAAGAACTGCTGACGGGCCGTCGCCGAAGGAAAATCACCAAGGAAATCATCGTCAACGCCGAGGCGCTGGAAAACCGCGTCGCCGTGATGGAAGAAGGACAACTCGAAGAGTTCAGCATCGAGCGCACGACCGAAAAGAACATCGTCGCCAGCATCTTCAAGGGCAAAATCAAAAATCTCGAGCCGGGCCTGAAGGCCGCCTTCGTGGACATCGGTTTCGAGAAGAACGCGTTCTTGCACTACTGGGATATCATTCCCGAGTCGCTCGATCAACGCATTGATTTGCTGGAAATGCCCGAGGCTGCGGCGAGCAGACCCCAGCGCAAAATCACCCAGCAGGACATCCCGAAACTGTACCCGCCAAGCTCGGAAGTCATCGTGCAGGTCGTCAAAGGTCCGATCGGCACAAAAGGCCCGCGTGTCACGACCAACATCAGCATCCCCGGCCGCTACCTTGTGCTGATGCCGTTCAACCCGCAACGCGGCATCTCGCGCAAGATCGAGAATGACAGGGAGCGCCAGCGCCTCAAACAAATCCTGCAGCGGCTGCGCATCCCCGAAGGCATGGGCGTCATCGTGCGCACCGTCGGTGAAGGCCAGCGCAAACGCTACTTTGTCCGCGATCTCGAACTGCTCATCAAGACGTGGAAGCAGGTCGAGGAGAAAATCAAGAACGGTCCGACGCCATCCTGCGTCTTTCAAGAGCCTGATCTCATCGAGCGCACCGTCCGCGATTTCCTCACCGAGGAAGTGGACCGCATCGTGGTGGACCACGAACAGGCTTACGAGCGTATCCGCAACATGATTGGCCAGATCAGCCGTCTGTCCCGCGGCAAAGTCAAACTCTACAACGAACCCACGCCGATCTTCACCCGGTTCAACGTCGAGAAGCAAATCGAGAACGCCTTCCGCCGCCAGGTCTGGCTCAAATCGGGCGGCTACATCTGCATCGACGAAACCGAGGCGTTGGTGGCGGTCGACGTCAACACGGGCCACCACAAATCGCAAAAGGACCTGGAGACCACCATCGTCCAAACCAACCTCGAAGCGGCGGAAGAAATCTGCCGCCAGCTTCGCTTGCGCAACATCGGCGGCCTGATTGTCATCGACTTCATCGATATGCGCCACCGCAACGACCAGCAGAAGGTGGCGCAGCGCGTTCGCGAAGGCGTCAAGCGCGACAAGGCCAAGACGCGCATCCTGCCGATCTCCCTGCTTGGCCTGATGGAGATGACACGGCAACGCCACAGCGAAAGCATGGCCAGCGCGGTGTACGAGGACTGCCCCTATTGCAAGGGTCGCGGCATGGTCAAAAGCGCGCTCTCCATGTCGGTTGAGATCCAGCGCAAGATCAGCGAAGTGTTGGGCCGCCTCAAGGGGCAAGGCAAGACCGAGCAACCGCACCTGCGCATCTACGTCCACCCCGAAGTGCTCAATCGCCTGCGGACGGAGGACGAGGCGTTGCTCATCGAACTGGAAAAGAAACTCTCGGGCAAACTCAGCTTTCGCGCCGACCCATCGCTCCACTTCGAGCAGTTCAAAGTCGTGGACGCGATCACGGGACAAGAGCCCGGCTGATGTCGAGCCGTCTGGCGAAGAATTGTGGGAGCCCCGACACGAGTGTCGGGGCTCCCACGGAAAGACAGATGCTGGTATCTTGATCGGGGTCGTCTTGGGGTCTTTGTCTCTGATTTCCTTGGAGGCCGCCGAGCAACCCGGCATCGTCACGCCGCCCGCCTGCGGCGCGCGCTGGAACTACTGGCCAAGTAAACACAGTTGGCGCAACTGAATGTAGTTTGGTAGCATCAAGGAACGGATTCGTCGAATCCGAGCGCTGCAACAAAGCAATGAATCAACAAAAACTAGGTAAGCTACTATCGAAAGTCCGCACCGGCCAGGTCTCGACGGAAGCAGCCCTTCGCCAACTCAAATCACTGGCGATTCACGATTTGGATTTCGCGCGGGTGGACGGCCATCGCGCGCTGCGCAAGGGATTTCCCGAGGTCATTTACTGCGAGGGCAAAACGCCTGCCCAGGTCGTCAAGATCGCGCGCTCAATTCTCCAGCATAATGACAATCTGCTGGCGACGCGTGCGTCGAAGGAGACGTTTCGCGCACTGAAACGGGCGTTCCCGAAAGCGCGCTATCACGAAGCGGCCCGGGCGATCACCGTCACCCGCAAGCCCCGCGAGAAGCGGGGGGGCACCATCGCCGTCCTCTGCGCGGGCACAACCGATATTTCCGTGGCCGAGGAAGCGGTCATCACCGCCGACATCATGGGCAACCGGGTGAAACGGTTTTACGACGTTGGCGTGGCGGGCCTTCATCGGTTGCTGGCGCTCAACGAAGAATTGCTCGAAGCCAGCGTGTTGATCGTCGTTGCCGGCATGGAAGGCGCCCTGCCGAGCGTGGTCGGCGGACTGGTGGACAAACCCGTGATCGCCGTGCCCACCAGCGTCGGCTACGGTGCGAGCTTCGGCGGCATCGCCGCGCTGTTGGCGATGCTCAACTCGTGCGCCAGCGGCGTGACGGTGGTCAATATCGACAACGGTTTCGGCGCCGGCTACGCCGCGAGTTTGATCAATGCATTGAAAGGTTAAAACCGTTAAGGGGGTTAAAACCGTTAAAATGATCAAATCCAGACAAATTGTTAGGACGGTCAAGACGGTAAGAATAGTTGAGATTTCAACTTGCGGCGACGAAAGACCTTTTAACGGTTTTGCCGGTTTTGACGATTTTAACGCTGCCTCATGAAACTTCTCTACCTCGACTGTTTTGCGGGTATCAGCGGCGACATGTTTCTTGGCGCGCTGCTCGATCTCGGCGTGTCGGAAGACGCGTTGCGCGCCGAACTCGCGAAGCTCGATCTGCACGGTTACCAGATCTCCTCGCATCGCGTGACCAAACAAAACATCTCAGCAACGAAGTTTGACTGCGAAGAAGAACATCGTCATTCGGCGGTTCATTCACCCCGAAAGCGTTCGGGGCAGGGAACCGCCGCTACACCACACATACATCGCGGCTACGCTGAGATCGCTTCGCTCATCGAGGCAAGCGCGTTGGCGGAGAGGGTAAAGCGTCGAGCGTTGAGCATGCTCCGCCGCATCGGGGAAGCCGAGGCGAAGGTTCACGGCATCCCGCTGGAAAAAATCCACTTCCACGAAATCGGTGCGGTGGACTCGATCGTGGACATTGTCGGGGCCTCCGTTGCCGTGGAGATGCTCGGTGTGGACGAAGTGCAAGCCTCGCCGCCGCGATTGGGGTCGGGTTTTGTGGACACGGCGCATGGACGGTTCCCGATTCCCGCGCCGGCGACGCTGGAACTGTTGAAAGGCGTGCCGACCCAACCATCGGCCGATCCTGTGGAACTGGTGACGCCGACCGGCGCGGCGATCCTCGCGGAGTTCTGCACCCGATTCGGCCCGATGCCCGCCATGAGCATCGAGAAGATCGGCTACGGCGCCGGCTCGCGCGATCTGGAGAAGACGCCGAACATGTTGCGGGCGGTCTTGGGAGAGGCGGCGAGCGGAGCGAGCCCCGACAACGATGTTGTCGGGGTTATCGAGACGAACATTGACGACATGAATCCGCAGTTGTTCGGCGATGTGATGGAGCGGCTGCTGGAAGCGGGCGCGCTCGACGTGTTTCTGACCCCGGTGCAGATGAAGAAGAATCGCCCAGGCACGTTGTTGACGGTATTGTGCGAGTGCAACCATGTTGATCGGATGACGGAATTGTTATTGCATCACACGACGAGCTTCGGCGTGCGCGTGCACGAGGCGCAACGGCGCAAGCTGGCGCGAGAGATTGTCAAAGTCCAAACCAGATTCGGCGAAATCGAAGTGAAAATCGGACGACTCGGCGATACCATCGTGTCGCGGTCGCCTGAATTCGAATCGTGCAAACAGGCGGCGGTCAAAGCGGGCGTCGCGGTCAAAGAAGTTTACGAAGAAGCTCGCCGGGTTGTAGCGGCGGTTCTGTGAACCGCCGAAGCCGTTATGTTGGCTCGCGCCCAACGGCGCTTCGTTCACCCCGAAAGCTTTCGGGGCAGGGAAGCGCCGCTACAGAAGCGGAGGAAACGTTATGATCGACAAAGAGTTGTTGGAAATCCTGGCCTGTCCGAAATGCAAGGCGGACGTGCGTTTGGAGAACGACAAGATCATCTGCACCAATCCAGAATGCGGCTTGCGTTACCCGATTCGCGACGGCATCCCTGTCATGCTGATTGATGAGGCGGAGAAGCCGGCGGCCAAGTAGCGCGGGCGTCCCGCCCGTTCCATACCATGGAGCACAACCAACAAAACGGGCGAGACGCCCGCGCTACGGACCCCACTCTTTCCATCATCGTTCCTGCATGGAACGAGGAAAAATACATCGGGCGCACGCTGGAATCCCTGAAGCGGGCCGTCGCCCGCTACAAGCGTGAACGAGGCGCGTCCGCCGAGATCATCGTCGTCGACAACAACAGTCAGGACCGCACCGCCGATGTGGCGCGCGAGCATGGCGCGCAGGTCGTCTTTGAACCCATCAACAACATCGGCCGCGCCCGCAACGCGGGAGTGAGAGTCGCACGGGGAAAGTTCCTGGCTTTTTGCGACGCGGACAACTGCGTCACGGAAAACATGTTCTTCCGGATTCACGACCACCTCAGCAATGCCCGCATCGTCGGCGGCGGCACGTGGATCCACCCCGAGCGACGCAACCTGAAGATCGTTTTCTTTTATGCCCTGTGGCACATCTATGTGACGTTCAGCCGCGTGGGCGTCGGGGTGATGCACTGCCGCAAGGAGGATTTCGAGGCCATCGGCGGGTATGACGAGGAAATCTACGCCGCCGAAGATTTGCAGCTCGCGTATGACCTGCGCAAACTCGGCAAGCCGCGCGGGCAGAAATTCAATCTGGTGCGCGATTGCTGGATCATCACCTCGACGCGCAAGCTCGACCAGGGCAGTTTTTGGGAATTGCTCAGCAAGATGATCGGCTTCGGGTTCGGTTTGCAGAAGAAAATCCGCAGCAAGGAATACTGCGAACACTGGTACGAAAAAGCGGCGCGGTAGTCATCCCCTCACCTTGATCCTCTCCCCGCGAGCGGGGAGAGGAGACGCTCCCCTCTCCCTTCGAAAGGGAGAGGGTCAGGGTGAGGGTTTGTCGCCAGGCTTCGCGACCTCTCTCCCTCGCACCTTGTCTACGATCTTCCCTGCCTGGTCTTGAAGCTTGGTCTTCAACCGGTGCGCCCAGACAAAATCAATTGCAAGAATGCTCAGTCCCGCGAACGCCACCAGCAAGCCCGGCCCCGGCACGCCGGGGATGCTCATGATCAGGCCCGTAATCACAATCACGATGCCTGCCGTGATCCGAATGACTCGTTTGGCATGATGGACGACGCGCTTCATCATTCGGCCAGTTCGATAGAAATCGCCCCGTCTTCAACCACCAGCACCCATCTGTTTCTGTGCGGCATCGAAATCCTGCGCCTCCTCACCTCGCAAGATTAAACTGCGTTCTTCCGTTTTCAAATTCATTTCTGGCGGAAGCAATTTGACAGCACGAATGAGGCGCGGTAACCTGCGTAACGGTGGCGAAACTTTTTCGCAGCAGTCTCATCATAAACTGAGGAAAGGAGCCTGATCATGGCACACGAATTACCGAAATTACCGTACGCGTACGACGCATTGGAACCGCACATTGACGCGCGCACGATGGAGATTCATCACACCAAACATCATCAAGCCTATGTCAACAACCTCAACGCCGCATTGGACAAACATGCCGATCTGCACAAGAAAAGCCTCGAAGAGTTGCTCCGGGGCATCACCACCGTTCCGGAAGACATCCGCGGCGCCGTGCGCAACAACGGTGGCGGGCACCACAATCACAGTCTGTTCTGGACGATCATGAAAAAAGGCGGCGGTGGTGAGCCAATGGGCGAACTAGCGGCGGCCATCAACAGCACGTTCGGCGGCTTCGCTAAGTTCAAGGAGACGATCACCAACAACGGGATGACCCGGTTCGGCAGCGGTTGGTCGTGGCTGGTCATCGGCAAGGACAAGAAACTCAAGACGTACTCGACCGCGAATCAGGACAGCCCGCTGATGGAAGGCGACGTGCCGATCTTGGGCGTCGACGTGTGGGAGCACGCTTACTACCTGAAGTACCAGAACAAACGCAACGAATACCTTGCGGCGTGGTGGAACACGGTCAACTGGGACGAAGTCGCCGCGCGATTCGCGAAGGCGAAGTAAAACAAGGCACTAGGCGAAAATTGTGGGGCAACCGCCTCGGTTGCCCTATAATTTTCCCCGATGAACGTCGTCCTGATCGAACCAGAAATTCCGCCCAACACGGGAAACGTGGGCCGCTTATGCGCCGCGACGGGCGCGACGCTGCACCTTGTCGGCCCGCTCGGGTTCCGACTCGATGACCGCGAACTGAAACGCGCGGGCATGGATTACTGGCAACATATCAAGTGGAAATACTGGGATTCATTTGCCGCGCTGCACGACGTTGCGCGGAAGGATGAGGGCGGAGGGATAAGGGATGAAGAACGACCACGATTCTACTACGTGACGACAAAGTCGAAGCGACCGTACACCGAGCCGCGATACAAATGGGGAGATTATCTGGTGTTCGGACGGGAGACAGCGGGTTTGCCGAAGGAATTGCTGGAGGCGAATGCGGACACGGCCATCACGATCCCGATGTTCAATCCCGACGCGCGCAGCTTGAACCTGGCGACAGCCGTGGCAATCGTGTTGTACGAAGCGATGCGGCAGGTCAAGGGATTCTGAGGTGGTGGCTCACCTGAAGATCCTTCGCTACGCTCAGGATGACGACGCCGGGGCGTCGTCACTTCTGCGGCGCGGCTTGCTTGAGTGTGTCGAGAAGTCCTTTGCCCGCTTTCTCCAGAGTCTCGCTGGCGCCTTTCGCAGCCTTGCCCGCCGCGTCCTGAACGTTGCCGAGTCCCTTCTTGAGATCGTCCATCTTGATGCCGATGTCGGGCAAATGCACCTGGCTCATCACCGTCATGAGCACCAGCCGCGTGATGTCAGTGGAATCGGTGATGTCCTTGTAGGTCGCGTCCACGTTGAGCGTGATATTGCGCTCGGTGGGCTTGCCCCGGCTGTAATCCTTGATCGTCACCGTGCCGATGTGAATGCGCAGCTTGTCCACCCGGTACTTGGTGGAACTGCTGCGGCCTGAAGAGACGACACCCTTGAGTTTCATGGCGTTCGACTCACCTTTCCCGTTTTTGATGACGACGAGCTGCTTGATGTTGATGAGCATGTCGTTGATGTGCGGCGCGCCGCTGAGCATCGAGCCAAGGTGGTAATCAACATAAAGCTGCGGCATGTCTACGAATATCTTCTCCTGGAAATCGGGTGGATTCATCAACTTGAGGGCGCGCACGTCGAGTTGGCCGTTGAACAACCCAACGTTGACCGAGCCGATCTCCAATGGAAAGCCCGTCGCTCGCGTCGCACCAATCTCGACCGAGATGCGCGCGATGAAGTTGCGCGCCAGCACCAACACGGCCAGGAGCACCAAGACAATCACCGCAAGCCACCCGAGGAATTTCTTCATGTTTTGCATTTAGCCGTTTTTGCTTGCACAATCAAGCGCATGTCGAAGCTGGGCGCTCACATGTCCATTGCCGGCGGCGTTGACCAAGCCCTCGAACACGGCGTGTCTATCGGCTGCGAGACCATCCAGATTTTTCTGAAGAACAACACGCGGTGGCGCGGTAAGAAGCTCGGCGTTTCCGAGGTGAAAAAATTTGCGGCGCTGCTGCAGACCACGCGCATCGCCCCTGTCTTCGCGCACAGCAGCTACTTGATCAACCTAGCGTCCACGAATCTTAGCTTCTTACGCCGCTCGATCTTCGGTCTGATCGACGAAATCGTGCGCGCCGAGCGCCTGGGTGTGCCATTCATCGTGATGCACCCCGGCTCGCATCTGGGCGCCGGGGAACGCGCCGGGCTGAAAACCATCGCCCACAGCCTCAATGAAGTCTTCCGAGAGACGAGTGGAGGCAAAGTCCGAATCGCGCTTGAAACGACAGCGGGTCAAGGCACGAACCTCGGCTGTCGGTTTGAACAGTTGGCGGAGATTTTCGAGCTGGTGGACCAGCCTGAACGGCTCGCTGTTTGCGTAGATACCTGTCACATCTTCGCTGCGGGATATGATATCCGAACTCCGAGGGGCTATAGTGCGACGATGCGGGAGTTGGATCAAACTGTCGGACACAAACAAATCGTCGCCTTCCATCTCAACGACTCGAAAAAGCCGCTGGGTTCGCGCGTCGACCGCCACGAGCACATCGGAAAAGGGTTGCTCGGGTTGGATGCATTTCGTCATTTGTTACACGATCCACGCTGGCGGAATCTGCCAATGGTTCTGGAGACGCCCAAGAGCGATGACCTTCACGAAGACGTCGAGAACCTGTGTGTGCTGCGCTCGCTTCTGTAGCGGCGAACATTTTCGCGGCACAGCACACCGCGAATGAGATTCGCGGCTACAAGAACTGCCGCTACTTCTCTTTGAGCACTACAAAGGTTGACGCGCCACCACGCTTGAAGAAAACAAGCACGCCCTTCTTCGGGTCGGCCTTCTCCATCGCGGCTTTGAACTCCGCAGTATTGCGCACGGGCGCGCGGTCAACTTCGGTGATCACGTCGCCGCGCTGGAATCCCTTTTCCGCCGCGAGGCTGCCGTCAGCGACATCGGTGACCAGGACACCCTCGGTCTCCCCAACCTCGAATCGTTCCGCGAGTTCCTTGGTCAGCGTCTGGATCGTCAAGCCGAAGGCAGACTCCCCCGGCGATTTGCCAGGCGCCCGGCGCGCGGCGGCGTGCAATCGGTCGGGCATCTCGGCAGTCTGCACCGTCACTTGGATCGTTTTGCTGCCGCGCACGACATCGAGCGTCAGCTTCTGGCCGACTTTTGTGCCAAGGACTTCGAGTTGAAGTTCCTTCGGCGTGGCCACGCGTTTGCCGTCCACGGCGACGATGATATCGGCCTGCTTCAAATCGCTGGCGGCCGCGGGCGTGTCGCGATTGATCTCGGTGACGACAATGCCTTCTTTGACGTCCTTGTTCAGTTCGGCGTATTCCTTGTTCTCGGAGAGCGCCTGGATGCCGATGCCGAGCCACGGGCGAACAACCTTGCCGCTGGCAACGAGTTTGTCGGCAATCTCGCGCGCCATGTTGATCGGAATGGCGAAGCCAATGCCGCGATTGAGTCCACGGATGAG
>Ga0208457_1000450_pt1 | contig 41455 bp, 33 predicted proteins | sample June2015DPH_10_1_FD_185513 | JGI IMG/M metagenome (GOLD analysis project Ga0208457, IMG submission 185513) | Peatland microbial communities from SPRUCE experiment site at the Marcell Experimental Forest, Minnesota, USA - June2015DPH_10_150... | ecosystem: Environmental > Terrestrial > Soil >... | reverse complement strand
AGTCGAACCCCCAACCCTCAGATCCGTAGTCTGATGCTCTATCCAGTTGAGCTATGGGCGCGCGAAGGAGGGAAAACGAAGCAAGCTTTGGCCAGTGACTGCAAGCGCGAAGTGGTGCGCGGCCAGTGCTGGAAAGACCGATAATCGCCCGCCAGCGGGCTTCCTACAGGGATAACGGATTGGGCGCCTCGTTTTCACTCGCCCACCAGGTTGTTGCCGATCCGCCGGTTCCTCGCAAAAAATTACGCCGCCCCCTGCACATCTATTCCGCCCGGGCGCCAGTCCAGCAGCTCGATCTGCAGCAGCTTGCGGTCGTTGTAAAAGTTCCAGGCCAGCTGCACGGCGAGGTCGACCGGGACGCCGACTGGCGGCAGCCGGTGCGCGAGTTTCCACGCCACGCCATAGACGCGCCGGCCGAGCGCGTCCCCGAGATGGAAGCGAAAATGCTGCTCCTTGAACACCTCCGGCCGCTGGAGAAACCGCGCGCCGCGAATACCAAAGACCGGTTCGGGATTGCCCTGGCCGAACGGGTGCAGGGTGTCGAGTTCCTCCATGAGCGGGTCGCGCACCTGTTCGAGCGCGAGCCAGCACGAGATTTCCAGGCCCGGCTCGGCCATCTGGCCGCGCTGCCAGGTGCGCACCGCCCCGGAAAAACGCTCGCGAAAAACCTCGAGATTGGCCCGGGGCAGCGAGATGCCGACTGCCATCGGATGGCCGCCCCAGCTCGACAGGAGGTCGGCGCACGTGCCCAGCATCTCCACGAGGTTGAGGCCGTAGATGCTGCGGCCGGAGCCCTTGGCGAGGCCGTTCTCTTGGCCGAGCACGATGCACGGCCGGTGGTATTTGCGGGTCACGCGGCTGGCCACGATGCCGACCACGCCCGGATGCCAGTCCTCGCCGAACAGCACCAGGCCGTGCGCCCCGCCATAAAGCTCTTCGACCATGCGTTCGGCGGCCTCGGTGATCTGCCGTTCGATCTCCTGGCGCTCGCGGTTGAAGCCGTCGAGCTGGCGGGCGGCGTCGGCGCAAAACGCCGCATCGTCGCTCAGCATCAGCTCGACGGACAGGGCGGCGTCGGCCAGCCGGCCGCTGGCGTTGATGCGCGGTCCGAGACGGAAGGAAATGTCGACCGGCTGGATCTCCTGCCCGAGCTTGATGCCCGCCACATCCATGAGGGCGCGCAGACCGCGGCGCTGCGTCTCCTGGAGGATGCGCAGGCCGTGGTGGGAGAGGATGCGGTTTTCGCCGACCAGCGGTACGAGATCGGCCACCGTGCCCATCGCCACCAGGTCGAGATACTCCTTCAGCTTGATGCGGAACGCCACCGGATGGTTCTCGGCGCGCAGCTGCTTGAGCAGGCCGTGGACGAGCTTGAACACCAGACCGACCGTGCAGAGGTTGCGCCAGGGGGCGTCCTCCGCGCCGCCGTGCACGTGCGGATTGATCAGGATGCCGCCGCCGAGCGGTTTTTCCTTCGAGCGGTGGTGGTCGATGACAATCGCATCCACTCCCTGCGCCTGCAGATAGGCGAGCTCGTCATGCGAGTTGGTGCCGCAGTCCAGCGCGATGAAGAGATCCGGCCGGCCGGCCTCCAGCGCCCGGTCGATGGCCCCGCGGCTCAGGCCGTAGCCCTCCTCAAGGCGCCGCGGCACCACGAAACGCGGATCGAGGCCGAAGCGCCGCAGCACGCTCACGAGCAACGCCGTGCTGCCCACGCCGTCGACATCGTAATCGCCCAGCACGACCAGGGTTTCGCGCCGGGCGATGGCCTGCTTGAGGCGGGCGACGGCGGCGTCGAGATTGACGATCAGGAACGGGTCCTGCAGTTCGGCGAGCGCGGGCCGCAGGAACCGCGTGGCGGCGTCGGTGTCGCGGAGGCCGTTGCGGAGCAGCAGCTCGGCGAGCATAGGGCTCACGCCCAGCCGGCGGCTGAACTCCTCCACTTCGGCGGTGGCCAATGGCGTGTAGATCCAGCGCATGGCGGCTCGGGGGGATCGGCGGCCGACAGGCGGCGTTTCCGGGCGCGCGCCGGGCGCACGCCGATCAGCCCAACGGGTTTATTGCGAGGCCTTGCTCGAGCCCGTCCATTCGTATTTCGGCGCGATGTCGTGATGGGCCTCGACATGCTTCCGGTCGCCCTTGTGCCACCAGTAGAAGACCGGGGCGGCGATGTAGATCGACGAGAACGTGCCGGTGATGATGCCGACGAGGAAGGTGAAGGACAGGTCGCGCATCACGCCGCTGCCGAACAGGAACAGGGACAGCGCCGCGAGAAAGGTGGTCAAGCTGGTCATGATCGAGCGGGCAAACACCTTGCGGATGGCGCCGTTGATGATGTCGCGCAGCGTGGCGTTCGGGTTGATCCGGAGCTCCTCGCGGATGCGGTCGAACACGACGATGGTGTCGTTGATCGAGTAGCCCGCGATGCTGAGGATGGCCGCGACCATGGGCGCGGAAAACTGGTGCCCGAACAGCACGAAGATGCCGATGGTCATCAGAATGTCGTGCACCGACGCCACGACCGCGCCGATGCCCAAGCCGAACTCGAAGCGGAAGGCGACGTAGAGCAGAATGACCACCATCGAGAGGGCCACCGACAGCAGGGCGTTCCACTCGACCTCCTGGCCGATGGTCGCGCCGATCCGGCTCTCGCCGACGTTCTTGAGGTCGGCCAGCGGGAAGGCCTTCTGCAGCGCGTCGAACAACCCCGCGGATTTGTTGTACGGCGTCTCGATTTTGAGCAGGTCGCGCCCCCCCGCCAGGGCGGTGACATAGGATGGGTTGACCTCGCCGATCTGATTCTGGCCGGCGACATGCCGCACCGAGGCCAGATCCGGCTGGTGCAGTTTGTTGTACTCGATGCTGATGACGTCGCCCCCCGCGAAGTCGATGCCGTAGGCGTTCTTGCCCTTGACGATCACGACGGAAATGCCGACTAGGACGATCGCCAAGGAGCCAATGAAGGCGGGCTTGAAATACTTGACGAAGTCGGTCGTCACCGTGCCGAGCAGATGCAGCATCGGCAACTTCTTGATGATCTCGGCGTTCACCAAGTACTCGAGGACGAGGTGGCTCGTGACCAGCACCGAGAACATCGTGGAGAACACGCCGATGGCGAGCGTCACGCCGAAGCCTTTGACCGGCCCGGTGCCAAGCCAGATCATGATGGCGCAGATGCCGAGCTGCGTCACGTGCGCGTCGACGATGGTGAAGAACGCCTTGTCGTAGCCGGCCACCACCGCCGTCTTGAGGGTCTTGCCGAGATGCAGCTCCTCGCGCATGCGCTCGAAAATCAGGATGTTGGCGTCGACGGCCATGCCGATGGTCAGGACGATGCCGGCGAGGCCGGGCAGGGTCATGGTCGCGCCGATGCTGGAGAGCACGCCGAGGATGATGGTCACGTTCACCGCGAGCGTGGCCACGGCAATGATGCCGCCCACCGAGTAATAGGTGATCATGAAGGCGGCGACCAGCACCGTGCCGATGACCGAGGCCCGGACGGCACTGTCAATGGCGTCCTGCGCCAGCGAGGGGCCGACCTCGTACTGCTCCTTGATCTCGAGCGGCAGGTCGAGGGGGTTGTTCAGGACGTTGGCGAGTTCGATGGCCTCGCGTTGGGTGAACGAGCCGGTGATCTCCGCGCTGCCGCTGGGGATTTCCTCGTGGACGGAGGGAGCCGAGTAGAGTTTGCCGTCGAGGATGATGGCCAGCTGGCCCAGGCGGCCGGTGCGCTTGCCTTCATCCGCGATGGCGCGCGTGACGTCGGCGAAACGCTTGGCGCCCTCCTTGGTGAAGCGGAGCAGGATCTTGAAGCGGCCAAACTCATCCATCGTCGCATAGGCGTCGCTCAGGGCCTCGCCGGTCATCTCGGGGATGCGCTTCACGTAGAGTTCGCTGGTGCGGATCTCGCCGTTGCGCCCCTCCTGTTCCAGGGTCATCGGCTCGTAGCCCGGCGGGGCCTCGCTGAGCGGAATGGTTTCGGGCGTGCCGTTGGGGTAGACGAGGCGGAAATCAAGGCGGGCGGGTTTCTTGAGGCTGGAGACGATCTCCGGATTATCCTTGGTGGTGACGCCGGGGAGCTGCACCTCGATGCGGTTGTTGCCGACGGGCCGGACGATCGGCTCGGCCACGCCCAGGCTGTTGATGCGCGCGGAAATAATCTCGATCGCCTTGCTGAGCTTCTGCTCGCTATCGCGTTGCGAGGTGCCCGCCGCCCTCTCGGCCACCTCCAGCGTGAAGGCCACGCCGCCCTTGAGGTCGAGGCCGAGTTGCAGGCGGCCCTTGGAGCGCTTGAGCAGCTCGTCGAGCAGGATGTTGTTGCGCCGCTCGACGTTCTTGAGCGATGCCTCGAGTCGGATCTGGGGGAAGAACTTGGAGAGATCCAGTTTCTGTTCCCGGCCGATCTCCTTGAGCGCCACGAAGACAGAGGGGGCCTGCTTCGAAGCCACGCGCTCGTCGGCTTGCCTCATCACCGCGGCGAATTCGGAGGGGGACGCCCTCGCCACGGACCTGATGTACCCGTCAAATGGACGGTCTTTGAGCGGGATCAACTCCGCCACCGCCCAGATGACAATCGCGATGCTGAGCAGCAGCTTCCAGAGGTTTTGTCTAAACATTGGGTGATTTGGTTAAATTCGGTTCGGACCGGGTACACGCAGCCGCCTCACCCCGCACCTGCGCGCGACACGCCGGGACGGGGGTTATTTCCTCTCGGCCGCCGCGGAGCCGGATTTCCGCACGACCGTATGAATGAATGACTTCTCGACCTCGACCTTCGTGTTGTCGCCGATGCGCACGATGAGCCGGTCGGGGCGCACGCTCGTGATTTCGCCGTAGATGCCGCCGGCCAGCAGCACCTCGTCGCCGGCGGACAGTGCACTGATCATTTTCTGCTGCGCCTTCTGCTTCTTGCGCTGCGGCGCGATCAGCAGAAACCACATGGCCGCGAGGAACAGGCCCCAAAAGAGAATCATCATCGTGCCGCCCTGGCTCGGACCGGACGGGGCGGGGGCGGTCTGCTGGGCGAAAGGCAGGAGAACGGCGGGCGTGGGTATTTTAATCATTGCTTGTGTGGGTTTTTCGGAAAAGAAACGCGGATTAACTCCAGCCCACTTCCAAAAAGCAAGCCAAGAGCTGGATAGTTTCCGCCTCTCTCAATCGCGTTGAAAAGCAAGTCGTCATCCGCCTGGTCCGCCGCGCAGTCCGAAGAGCATTTCGGGTTCAAGCGCTGGGGTTCCGGCCATTTTACCGTCGACAGCGAGGGCTACGTGCAGGTGCAGCCACTCGCCGAAGGCCGCAGCATCCGCATCATGGATGTCGTCCACGAGGCGCTGGGCATGGGCCTGAAGGCGCCGATGGTCATCCGCTTCCAGGATTTGCTGCGCCATCGCGTCATCCAGCTCAACGAGGTTTTCGCCCGCGCCATCAAGGAGGAGGGCTACAAGGGCACCTACCGCGGCGTGTTCCCCATCAAGGTCAACCAGCTCCGCGAGGTCATCGAGGAGATCCTCGGCGCCGGCAAGGATTACAACTACGGCCTTGAGGCCGGCTCCAAACCCGAGCTGATGATCGCGCTGGCGATGCACGAAGGCAACCAGCGCATCATCATCTGCAACGGCTACAAGGACGACGACTATATCCGCCTCGCGCTCCTCGGCCGCAAGCTGGGCAAGCGGGTCATCATCGTCGTCGAGCAGCTGTCCGAACTTGACGAGATCATCCGCATCTCCGCCGACACGGGCGTGAAGCCCATGATCGGCCTCCGCGCGAAACTCCTGACCCGCGGCGAGGGCAAGTGGGCGACCTCCTCGGGCGACAACGCCAAGTTCGGCCTCAACACGGCGGAAATCCTCTTCGCCATCGAAAAGCTCCGGCAGGCCAAGCTCACCCAGTGCCTCCGCCTGGTGCACTTCCACATCGGCTCGCAGGTGCCGAACATCATCACCATCAAGAGCGCGGTCATCGAGGCCACCCGTTTCTACTGCCAGCTCACCAAGATGGGCTTCCCCATGGGCTATCTCGACGTCGGCGGCGGCCTCGGCATCGACTACGACGGCTCGCGCACCAACTTCGAGTCGTCGATGAACTACTCGCTCGAGGAGTATGCGCGCGACGTCGTCTTCAACATCCGCGAGATCTGCCGCGGCGCCGGCGTGTCCGAGCCCGACATCATCAGCGAGAGCGGGCGGGCCGTCGTTGCGCAGCATTCGATGCTCGTCGTCGAGGTGTTCGAGCGCATCAACAAGCGCGAGTCGCTCGGCCAGCAGCACCAGCCGAAGGTCAAGCACAAGGTCGTCACCGACCTGGAAATCCTGCTGAAAAACAAGGCCCGGCTCGGCCGCCTCGAGCGCTATCACGACGCGATCCAGAAGAAGGAGGAGGCCATCTCGCTCTTCAACCTCGGCTACCTCGACATTGAGAACCGGGCTGCCGCCGAGGCGATCTTCTGGCAGATTTGCGAGCAGATCGACCGGGAGGGCACCACGAAAGGCTACCAGCCCGAGGAGTTGCACGACCTGAAGAAGCACCTCGCCGACCAGTACGTCTGCAATTTCTCCGTCTTCCAGTCGCTGCTCGATCACTGGGCGCTCAAGCAGCTCTTCCCCATCACCCCGCTGCATCGCCTCAAGGAAAAGCCCTCCGTCAACGCCATCCTCGTCGACATCACCTGCGATTCCGACGGCAAGATCGGCAGCTTCATCGACCTCCAGGACGTCAAAGAGTACGTCACCCTCCACCCCCTCAACAACCAGCCCTATTACCTCGGCATCTTCTTCACCGGTGCCTACCAGGATATCATGGGCGACCTGCACAATCTCTTCGGCCGCGTGAACGAGATCCACGTCTTCCTCGAGGAGGACGAGCCCAACGGCTTCTACATCGAGGAGGCCCTGGCCGGCAGCCGCGTGGCCGACGTCATCGAGGGCGTGCAATACCAGCAGGAGGAACTTTGCCGCCGCATGAAACAGCAGATCGACCACGCCACGCGCAAGGACCTCGTGAAGCCCCGCGAGGGCGTGCGCTGGCTTGAGTTCTACGAGTCGCAGATGCTCGCCAAGACCTACCTCAACATCGAGCCGAAGAACGGCCGGAAGCGGCGTTGAGACGCCGCTTCCGATTCAAGAGCGAAGAAGAAAGATTCAAGAGGGACCATGCGACGGCGAGGGAGGCGGCCCCTTTCCCAAGTAACGGATGAAACCTCCGAGCTGGCGGGCGATCCCAGCCAGCTGATCCAACAGTGCCACTTGCTGCTGATCAGATAAGTAACCCAAATCCTTGCCGACATGAACCAGCGAGCGCGCCTCCGCCGCCGAGCCCTTGGCGATATAAAGAAACTGAACATACTCCCGGCTTCCTCCGCGTTCATGACCCTCGGCTATGTTCGCCATGACTGAGACCGCGGCTCGTTGGAGCTGGTCTTTGAATCCGTAATCCTTGGCCAACGGTCCGTCTCTCGTCAGCCGATACACGTCGAGAACCATTTTCTTGGCAGCCTGCCAGACTTCGAGATCTTCAAACTGTTTTGCCAGTCCCATGAACGCGGACTCTGCCCGTTCTCCTGTTTAAATCAAGATAATAATTTCATTAATTGGAATATTTTTACCATCTTTTTCGTCTTTCTTCTTCCCTTTTTAATCGCTGAAACCGCGCCTAGCGCGGTTTCAGCGCCACTCGTGGCGTGGATACTTGCGCGATAGCTCGGCTTTCACCTTGGGATACATGTCGCGCCAGAAGGCGGTGAGGTCGTCGGTCACCTGGATGGGCCGGTGGTTCGGGGCCAGCACCTCGATCTGCACCGGCACGCGCCCGCGGCCGAGCGCAAATTTCCCTTCCACGCCATAAAGTTCCTGAATGCGCGCGGAGAGCACCGGCGGACCGTCCTTGGAATAAGTCACCCGTGAACGCCGGCCGTTGGCCATGACGATGCGCTCGGGCAGGTAATCGTCGAACACGGCCAGTTGTTCCGGCCTCAGCCAGCCTTTCAGCACCGGCAGCACCGGCCGGTCTTTCAGTTCGCGCGCACCGTAGGCGCCGTGGCAGATCTGCTCGATCAAGATCAGGCGATCGACATCAGTGATGGGGGCGACCTCCAGCTCGGGAAACCACTTCGCGAGACAGTTCAGGCGCACGATCCACTGTTCCACCGCCTCCGTCCACCCGGTGAGCACGATGCGACCGGCCAGCACCTCCCTGGCGAGCAAGGCCGCGGCCTCGCCCGCCGGGGGCGGATCCGCCGTGGGTTTGGACGCCAGCACGAGATCGCGGAATCGCCGTTCCTTGCGGACCACGACCCGTCGCGCCGACTCATCGTACACCACCCCGGTCGCATCGCGGTAATCGCCGGGAAAAAGTTCCCGCAGCCACGCCTCCTCGATCGCGGTCGCCAGGCTCAGCAGCACCGTCACTTCTCCGCGCGCCTCGATCTCGTTGATCTCCACCGCCACGAACAGCGGCGCCTGCTGGATGCCGCTCTCGCGGGCGAGCTGTCCGCGCCGGCCGTGCACCAGCTCGCAGCGCAGCGTCCCGGCATCGAACCGCCGCGCCACGTGGTCGGAAAAGCCCGCCAGCACGCACTTGCGCACGGCCGCGCCCTCCACGCGCTTCTCGCCCACGTCGAGCCCCTCGCCTTCGGCGATGGCCAGAAACTGCGCGAAGAGCGGCCCCACCTGCCGGGCGGCCTGCGCATGGATGCCGAGGCCGCGGCAGGCATCCAGCGAGTAGTTGGCGCGGTCGGCGTAGCGCCACGCGCGCATGAGCAGGAAAAAGTCCGATTCATGCTCCTCGCCGAGCATCTCCCCGCGCCGTTCCTCGACCTCGCGCCCGCCGCCGCGCAGCAGAAAGTTGCGTCCCTGCGTCAGCGCGGCCATGAGCGCCACCGGCCGCACACAGCCGCAATCCTGCGCCGCGAGAAACATGCGCGCATAACGCGGATGCACCGGAAACCGCAGCATCTTGCGGCCAAGAGCGGTGATGGCGAGCCGCCGTGCCTGTAGGTCGGGCTTTAGGCCCGATTGCACGGCGGCGGGTTTGGATGTGTCGGGCGTAAAGCCCGACCTACAACCGATGGCACCCAGATCCAACAGCAGCGCCTCCGCGCGCTCGAGCGATTTCGGGTCGGGTGGCTCCAGCCAGGGAAACCCGTGAATATCATCGATGCCCGCCGCCTTGAGTGTCAACACGACTTCGGCGAGATCGAGCCGCTTCACTTCGGGCAGCTCCTGGGCCGGGCGCCGCGCCTGCTCCCGTTCGGTCCACAGCCGCACGCACCGGCCCGGCGCGGTGCGGCCGGCCCGGCCGGCCCGCTGGTCGGCGGACGCCGCGCTGATCTTTTCGATCAGAAGCGTGTTGATGCCGCGGTGCGGGTCGTAGCGCGCCATGCGGGCGAGGCCGCTGTCGACGACGGCCGTCACGCCGTCGATGGTGAGCGAGGTTTCCGCGACATTGGTCGAGACGATGATCTTGCGCGTGTCGTAGCGCGCCACGGCCCGATCCTGCGCATCCGGCGGCAGCTCGCCGTGCAACGGCAGCACCAGGCAATCGCGCAGCGCCTTTTCGTTCTGCACCGCCTGCACCGTCCGGCCGATCTCGTAGGCGCCGGGCATGAAAACCAGCAGGTCGCCCGGCGTCCGCGCCGCCACCCGCGCGCACGCGCGCGCCGCCACCTCCCACACCGGCTCGCGGTCGAAGTCGACGCCCTTGGACAGGTACTCGATGCCGACCGGGAACATGCGACCCTGCGACGCGAGCACCTCGCACGGCGCGAGGTAATCCCGGAGTTCGCCGGCATCGAGGGTGGCCGACATGACAATGAGCTTCAGGTCGGGCCGGATCGTTTGCTGGATCTGCAGCGCCCGCGCGAGGCTGATGTCGCCGTAGAGGTGCCGCTCATGAAACTCGTCGAAGACAATCGCGCTCACTCCGCGCAACATTGGCTCGTACGACATCTGCCGCAGCAGGATGCCCTCGGTGACGAAGCGGATGCGCGTGGCCTCCGACACGCGCGAGTCGAGCCGGATCTGGTAACCGACCGTCTGCCCCAGCGGCGCGCCGACCTCCTCGGCCACGCGTTTCGCCAGCAGCCGGGCCGCGAGCCGCCGCGGCTGCAGTACGATCACCTGCCCTTCGCCCAGCAGTCCGTGCCGGAGAAGCATCTGCGGCAGCTGCGTGGATTTGCCTGAGCCGGTCGGCGCCTGGACGATGAGCCGGCCCCGCGTCCGCACGCTGGCGACGATGGCGGCTTCAAGTTCGTAGATCGGCAGTTCGCGCGGAGACATGCGGAGGCAGGAGGGCAGCGGCAGCTGGTCGAGGGAACGGTCAACTCGCCTGCTTTCGCAAGTCGTGTCAAATCCGTTTCTTAGCACGCGTGAATATCCGATGCCCAAGCTTGCCGCCAAACTATTCACTGCCGCCGTTTGTTAATAACTTGTGCAAAACAAATTCGTGACAATGCAGCGATGCCGCCACACGTTGCCTCTGTTCTTTGATGGAACAGTCGCAGTGCCGCGGGCATGAAAAAACCGCGGAGAGCGCGGCTGGGATAATCCCGGGCGACCGGGGAAAGGAAGTCTGAAGCTGGTTCAGGCTTCCCCTTCGACTGCGAGCAATCGCGGTCCGGCAGGCATATGTCACCAGCTCCTCTGGGCGGTGTCGTAACCGCTCAGTGATACGACTTAGGAGCTGTGCGGCAAGGCGCGATGAGAAACCGCGCCCGAGCCGAGTGAGGCGTACGGGGAGTTTCGATCCGTCCGCCCACGCAGTTTCCCCAGAGGGATACGGTTGCTACTGCGCAGACCAGCGCGAAACAGCGTGTTCTGGCGAGACCACCTCGCCAAAAAGGCCCTGACTCGCAAGGGACAGGGCGCGTAAAGGGCACGAAGTTTCGGGGAAAAACCGGGCCTGGCAAAGCTCGGAAAACTTCCTTCCGTGGGGCGGCGCGAAAAACCACGTCACCCAACTGCAAAGCGAAATGCAACCTGAGAGTTAAGAGGTCAGACCCGTAACATGGGGCTAACGCCCGGCCAAAAGCTGGGGCCGACCCTGTGGTAACGGTGCCGACGCGAGCGACGTAAGTTGCAGGCGTGTCTGCACCCCGTCCGGCGTGACTGCCGCTGGCAAGCGGTGGCCGAACCGGGCGTAGAGGCCTCACTCGATAGATTCCGGCTGGCAACGGCCGGGACGGTCCCGCCATGAGACTGAAACCTTCGCATGCCGCGAAGAGTGGCGTCGGGGAGCACACGGCCCGCGAAAGCGAGAGCGCCAAATGTGTGCGAACGGGAAGAGAGCGTGGCGAGCTCCCACCCCCAAGTTTGGCCCCGGAACCGCAAGGTTCCGGGGCCTTCTTGTTTTTGGAGCCTCGGGGCAGCCCTGGCATCCGTTCATCGAGCGCGGGCAGGAGTGACCTTCCCATGGCACCATTCAGGCGGTAATGGGTCAGTTTGACTGAATTGTGCGGTAACTGTAGGTCGGGGTTTCTTGTCCGCCAACCTGTCCGCCATAGCTTCAGCGACGGCGGAAGCCCCGGCGAAGGCGGAATCCCCGACAGCGGGACCACGATGGTTCCGGTGTTGGGCCTAAAGCCCAACCTACATGAACTGACCCGCTACCATTCGGGCTTCGGTCTTGCGTCGGGCGTCAGCCGGCCGCACCGTTATTCCTTTTTTCGCAGCGCCAGGCATGAACTACAACATCCGCAACATCGCCATCATCGCCCACGTCGACCACGGGAAGACCACGCTCGTCGACGAACTCCTCAAGGAGGGCGGCGTCTACCGCGCCAACCAGCAGGTGGAGGAGCGCGCGATGGACACCATGGATCTCGAGCGCGAGAAAGGCATCACCATCCGGGCCAAGAACGCCTCCATCCACTGGCGCGGCAAGACCATCAACCTCGTCGACACCCCCGGCCACGCCGACTTCGGCGGCGAAGTGGAGCGCTCGCTCAAGATGGTCGACGGCGTGCTGCTGCTGGTCGACGCCTACGACGGGCCGCAGGCACAGACCCGTTTTGTGCTGCGCAAAGCCCTGCAGCACGGTCTGAAGGTCATCATTGTCGTCAACAAAATCGACCGGGAGAACTCCGATCCGGCCGGCACGTACGAGAAAGTCCTCGAGCTTCTGCTGGAATTGAACGCCAACGAGGAGCAGTTCAACGCCCCGGTCGTCTATGGCAGCGGCCGCGAGGGCTACATGGTGCGCAAACCCGGCGAAAAGAGCAGCGACATGACGCCGCTTTTCGAGACGATCCTCGAGCACATCCCCCCGCCTTTTGCCAAGCCCGACGCCCCCTTCCGGATGCTGGTCTCCAACATCGACTGGAGCGACTACGTGGGCCGCATCGCCGTCGGCAAGATCCTCTCCGGCCAGATTTCGACCGGTGACACCGTTTACGTCATCCGCCCCAAGGGCGGCGATCGCGTGCGCAGCAAAATCACCAAGGTGGTCGAGTTCTCCGGCATCCAGACCAGCGAGTCGGCCGCCGGCGTGGCGGGCAACATCGTCGGCCTCTCCGGTTTCGAGGACATCGACATCGGCGACACCATCGCAGCCGACGAGAATGCCCATGCCCTGCCCTTCGCCGCGATCGACCCCCCGACGATCGAGATGCAGTTCTGCATCAACGACGGACCGCTCGCCGGCCGCGAGGGAAAGTACGTCACCTCGCGCCAGCTCCGCGAGCGCCTCTTCCGGGAGATGAAATCAAACATCTCCATCAAGGTTTCGGACACCGACACCGCGGGCGTTTTCGACCTGAAGGCGCGCGGCTCGATGCAGATCGCCATCCTTGTCGAGCAGATGCGGCGCGAGGGTTTTGAGATGCTCGTTTCTCGGCCGATGGTCATCACCAAGACCGAGGGCGGGAAAACCCTGGAGCCCTTCGAGTCGCTGTGGGTCGAGATTCCCGAGGACTGCCTTGGCGTGGTCATGCAGCTTCTGGCGAACCGCAAGGCCCAGATCACCGGCATGCACAAGCACCCGCTGGGCACGACCATCGAGGCCGTTGCCCCGACGCGGGGACTCATCGGCCTGGAAACCGACCTGATGAACTCCACCAGCGGCCGCGGCGTGATGTCGCACCTGTTCAAGGAATACGCGCCCTGGGCCGGCGACGTGCTCACGCGGCTGACCGGCACGCTGGTCGCCACCGAAAGCGGCGAGTCCAAGGCCTACGCCCTCGTCAGCATCCAGGAGCGCGGCAAGCTCTTCATTGGCGCGGGCGAGCAGGTTTACGAGGGCATGCTGGTCGGCGAGAGCCCGCGGCAGGAGGACATTCCGGTCAATGCCGCCCGCGCCAAGCGGCTCACCAATGTACGCTCCCAAGGCGAGGGCGTCGCCACCCAGCTTTCGCCGCCGATCCGGCTTTCGATCGAGAAAGCCATCGAATACATCGCCGCGGACGAGTTCGTCGAAGCCACGCCCAAGTCGCTCCGTCTGCGCAAGCGCATTCTGAGCCAGACCGACCGGCGCAAGGCCGGCCGCGCCGGGCGCAAGGGCGAGACGGCGCCGCCGACGGATTCTTGACAACGCCTGGCATAGCTACAACGTAGCTACATGACCAAGACGGCGAAACTTTTCACCACCGGCGGCTCGCAGGCCATCCGTCTGCCGAAGGAATTTCGTTTTCCCGGCCCGACCGTCCGCTTGCGTCACACGAAGCGGGGCGTCCTGGTCACTTCTGATCACGACGATCTCGAGGAACGCCGCCGGCGCTTCATCAAGCTCGCCGGCTCATGTCCGGATTTGCCCGACGTGCCCCGGCACACGACCCCCGACCTGCCGCGCGATTTGTGATCTTCCTGCCCGACACGAACGCGGTTTCCGCCTACCTTCGCGGTCAGGATGCCGGTTTGGTGGACAGAATGCAGACGGAGTTCCCCCACCTGCGGCTGTCGGTCGTTGTCGTGGCTGAACGCGAATTTGGGTTCGTCCATGGCGTCACCAGCCTGCGCCAGCGGCAGCGTTTCGACAATCTGCTGAGCCTCGTTCCCGTGGAGCCACTCATGCGGGAAGACGCCGCCCATTATGCGCGCATCCGATCGTTTCTGGAAAAACGCCGGCAGGGGATCGGCCCGATGGACACCCTCATCGCCGCGCAGGCGCTGCGACTCGGCGCCACGGTCGTCACCCACAACACCCGGGAATTCTCCCGCGTGCCCGGCCTGAAATGCGAGGACTGGCAGTCGACCTAGCGAGGCGCCGCTCACGCCGGGCGCAAGGCCGGGTGAAGCACACGGCCGTTCGCCCGCAGACCCTCCCCCGATATTCCCCGCAGTCTCCCCGCAGTTCAATATGCCAAAGTCTCCCGATGAACGTGGCTGCTTGGCGACGGCCGGAGCCAAGATTCAGGGGCGAGGCTTACTGCGCTGTGTCAGCGATGCGCCGGCTGTTGTCAGATATTCGGTCAGAGGCGGAGCGTGGAAGAGCAGAGCCCTGACGAGCTCGCCGCGATCAAGCTTGCACCATTTAGCATCGCCGGCGTAGAGGCGCACGATCGGTTGGAGGTTTAAACATGCGGGGGCAAAGTCCCTCAACGTGTCATACCATGCCCGCTGCTCGTCTCGATACGGAGGCGAGTTGTCATGTCGGTCCAGTGTCACACTCAACCGGATCCATTGCTCACGGCTGAATCCCAGCCCGAGCGTCTCAGGATACCGCTTCAGGGCGATCGCTCGTGGCTTGGTGAAATGCTGCGCCTCGTCGAACTCGACGACAAGGCCGACCGACTTCAAGAAGAAATCAACGGGAGGCAGCTTTGGTCGCCGGACAAAACAGACGAAGCCTCGATACGCCTTCAAATCTGACTCGATTGCCATCAGCGCAGAATAAAAACGGTGCCCCTCATATCCGCGAAGTTCGCTGGGAAGAGGTAAGCAATATTGCTCGACAACTTCATCCTGGCCAAAGACGTCTACCAAGAACCCCCGAATCGCCGCTTTACACTCTTTGCACGATTGGCTATGCGCCATCTTTGGCTCCTCCGGTGAGAATCAGATGGTCGCAATTAAACAGCCGCGCCAGGCCCGGATAGGGTTTGAGGGGAATCACCTCAAAGGCGATCAGCCGCTCCCGCACCAGCGGCAGCGTGCCGAGCACGCGCTGCGCCTCGGCGACGTCGGCGCACTCCAGGATCAGCACGGCGTCGGATCGGTCCTGCCGGAAATAAATCTCCCGCAGGACGCCGGCTTGCTGGAGTTCCCAGACGCGGGCGGCTTCCGCTTTTAAATGCGGCTTGAATGCGGCGGCGGCCACGCCGGGCACTTCCTTTTCCAACGCGAGGATCTTCATAATGGAAAGCGCCCGGCGCAGCCCGTTTCCGGACGCACAAAAATGTAGGAGCCTGCTTGCAGGCGATGAGAACCGTAGCGGAAAAGCTTCCCGTTCCGCCGACGCCTCAGCGCGGAATGCCGCGCCGCTATGACTGGCGGAGCCGTTCCACTACGCGGCTTCGCTACGGAATCGCGAGCAAGCTCGCTCCTACAAGGCATGGCTGCGGTGTCAGTTGTTCAACTTCGAATAATCGTCGGCCGACAGCAGCGCGCCCGCCTCGGCGGGATCGGCGACCTTCAACTTGATCATCCAGCCTTTGTCGTAAGGCGACTGGTTGACCGTCTCGGGCGCACTATCCAGCGCGGTGTTCACCGCCACCACCGTGCCGGCGACGGGCAAGTAGAGGTCGGAGGCGGCTTTCACCGACTCGACCACACCGAAGGATTCGCCGGCCTGGAGCGCGGCGCCCACCTTGGGGAGCTGCACAAAGGTGATGTCACCGAGACTGCTTTGGGCGTGGTCGGTGATGCCGACAGTGGCCATACCGTCGCTCTCCAACTTCAGCCATTCATGGGACTTGGCGTATTTGCGGTCGGGTGGAACGTTGCTCATGGGGGACAGGTAGGAGCCTGCTGGCAGGCGATCACATAGAGGAATTCATCGCGTGCAAGCACGCTTCCGGCGCGTGCTTTCAAAACGTCTTGTCATCGCGAGGCCCGCAGAGCGGGCCGTGGCGATCCAGCTGGATTGCTTCGTCGCCTCGCTAGGCGCGGCTCCTCGCAATGACATTTTGAAAGCCGCTCCTATGCTTTTTTCAGGGGCACGAACGGGGGTTTGACGAGTTGCAGGTTGATCTTGGCGCCGCGGATGTCGACGGTCAGGGGTCCATCCTTCGCCAAGGCTTCGGAGGACAGGCTGGCCGTCATCACCAGCGCCGAGCCGATCGCCTCGTTCAGGATGGGCGACAGCGTGCCTGACACCACCTGCCCCACTTCGCCCGTCGGACCGAGCACGGACGCACCCGCCCGCACGATGCGACGGTCGCCGGTCTTGAAGAAAATAATTTTTCTCGCCGGGCCGGCAGCCTTCTCCGCGGCGAGCGCGGCGCGACCGTTGAAATCGACCCCCTTGTCGAGTTTCACCGTCCAGCCCAAGCCGGCGGCGATGGGTGACACCTCGGCCGTAATCTCGTGGCCGTAGAGCGGGTAGCCCGCCTCGAGGCGCAGACTGTCGCGCGCGCCGAGGCCGGCGAGTTCGAGCCCGTGCGGCGCGCCCGCCGCGAGCAGCGCCTCGGCGAGGCGCGGGGCGTCGCCCGCGGCGTGGTAAAGCTCGAAGCCATCCTCGCCCGTGTAGCCCGTGCGGCTGAGCAGGCAGGGCACTCCCGCCACCGTGCCCTCGGCAAAATGGTAGTACTTGACGAGATCGAGCTGCGCGGCGGTGAGCGACTGCACGATGCCTGCGGCCTGCGGCCCCTGCACGGCCAGCAGCGCATAATCGGTGGAGCGGTCGGTGATGGTGACGCCGAACCCCGCCGCCTGTTCGCGCATCCACGCGAGGTCCTTGTCGATGTTGCCGGCGTTGATGCAGAGGAAAAAATCCTCCAGCCCGCGCATGTAGACCAGCAGGTCGTCCACCACCCCGCCCGTCGGGTAGCACATCGGCGAGTAGAGCACGCGGCCGGGGAACAGCCGGGCGACGTCGTTCGTCACGAGGTGATTGAGAAAGCGGGCGGCCTCGGGGCCGCGCACGTCGACCTCGCCCATGTGGCTGACGTCGAAGAGGCCGGCGGCGCGCCGCACGGCTTTGTGCTCCTCGAGGATGCTGCGATACTGCACCGGCATTTCCCAGCCGGCGAAATCCACCAGGCGCGCCCCATGGGCGACATGAAAGGCGCGCAGGGGCGTGCTCTTGAGGTTGCTCATCTCACGAAACCTAACCGCCCGCCCCGGGGGATGCGCAAGGAAGTTCTGGTGCTGACGGTATCCGATTCGGCCATCGCGACAGGGCGGACCATGGGAAAACGGCTCCTCATGAACCCTCGCCCGCGTGTCATGGCGAGGAGGCCCGAGGGGCCGACGTGGCCATCCAGCACTCTGGATTGCTTCGCCCCGCCGCGGCGGCGGGGCTCGCAATGACAAACCTACCCCACCGCCGCCGGCCAAGAATTGATTCGAAAATGTGCGGCCGCCGCTAGAGTGTACGCCCATGTTCTGGCTCGTTTTCGCCATCGTCTTCACGCTCAGCGTGACGTTCGCGTGCTCGCTGACGGAAGCGCTCATCCTGAGCACGACCATCGCGGAGATCGAGGCCCTCAAGCACCGCCGGCCCAAGCGCGGCCAGCTCCTCGAGATTCTCAAGCTCGGCCTCGAGGACACCATGTCGGCCATCCTCACGCTCAACACCATCGCCACCACGCTCGGCTCCGTGATCATCGGCGGCCTGGTCGCGCATCTCTACGGCGAGACCCTGATTGGCGTGGCCTCGGCGCTCATGACCTTCACGATCCTCGTGTTTTCGGAGGTGCTGCCCAAGAACATTGGCATCGCCTATCGCGAGGCGCTGCAGCCCCATATCGTCTATCCGCTCTGGTGGGTGCGGCGGGCGCTCGCCCCGGTCCTCTACGTCTGCAGCGCCGTGGTGCGCACCTTCATCAAGACGCGCCCGCCGGCGCAGGCTTCCGACCGGGAAATCATCCTGCTCGCCGAAAAAGGCGCGAAGGAAGGCACGCTCTCCAGGAGCGAGTCGAACATCATCGCCAACGCCCTGTCGCTCGACGACGTGCGCGTGAGCGAGATCATGACGCCGCGCACCGTCGTCACCACGCTCCGGAAAACCGCGACGATCGGCGAGGTTTTCCGCGAGTACCCGAACATTCCGTTCGCCCGCATCCCGGTCTGCCAGAAAAACCTCGATGACGTCGTCGGTCTCGTGCGCCGTCGCGACCTGCTCAAGGCCAAGGCCAACGACCAGGATCTCGAGACCGTGGGCAGCCTCATGCAGGAGATCAACTTCATCCCCAAGACGGTGACGGTCGGCAACGCGTTGCAGATGTTCCTCAGGACGCACCAGCAAATTCTCGTCGTCGTGGACGAGTTCGGATCGACGGCTGGCGTCGTGACCATGGAGGACGTGATGGAACACATCCTCGGCCGCGAGATTTTCGAGAAGGACGACGTGGCCGTGGATATGCGCGAACTGGCCCGCGCCAAATTGCAGAGGCAGAACCGCTCCCGCCGTCCCGGTGCTTCCGGCGCCGCGCCCTGGCCGCCGGGCCGGAGTTGATACCGCCGTAGGCCAAGGATGACTGCCAAAACGTCATTGCGAGGAGCGAGGCGACGAAGCAATCCAGCCCTTCGACAAGCTCAGGGCCCCGAGCCCTGTCGAGGGGTTGGATCGCCATCCTCCTTCGCCCCATTCGACAAGCTCAGGGCTACGGAGGACAGGCTGCCGGTTCTGCAGCCCAGCAGAACGGACCTCGAGATGACAGGACATTTTGAAAACACGCCCTAAACAAAGTGACAACAATGGTTCCGCCGTGGTGCGAGGCTTTAGCCCGCACTCCGAGGGGAGGCAGCGCGGGCTGAAGCTCCGCGCTACTGGGGGTACCGCCTCTTCGTTGGGCAAAACTCAATATTAAAATGCCCGCTATCTTCGCCTATTGGGTCCACAATCTCAGCCCCTTCGTCATCCGTTTCGGGGAAAACTTCGGCATCCGCTGGTACGGGCTCGCCTACGTGCTGGGATTCCTGGCGGGGGGATGGATGATGATGCGCTACCACCGCGCGGGCCGCTCCGCGCTTCCCGCCGACAAAGTGCCCGATTTCATTGTCGCGCTGGTGTTCGGCGTGCTCATCGGCGGGCGGCTGGGCTACTTCCTGCTTTATGATTTCGACCTGTTGGTGCACCAGCCGCTCGTCCTGCTGCGCGTCTGGGAAGGCGGCATGTCCAGCCACGGGGGATTCATTGGGGCCGTCCTGGCCGTGTGGTGGTTCGCCCGGCGGAGCGGCCTTTCGTTCCTGCACCTCGGTGACGTGGCGGCGACGACCGTGCCCGTGGGCCTGCTGCTCGGCCGCATCGCCAATTTCATCAACGGCGAACTCTGGGGTAAGGTCACGCGCGTGCCGTGGGCCGTCATCTTTCCGAAAAGCGCGTCGGAAGGCTTGCCGGCGGCACACATCCTACCGCGCCATCCCTCGCAGCTCTACGAGGCGGCGCTGGAGGGCGCGCTGCTCCTCGCTTTCCTGCAATGGCGGTTCTGGAAAAGCGACGTGGTGCGCACCCAGCCCGGTCGCCTGAGCGGCGAATTCCTGGTGGCCTATGCCGTGGTGCGCACCGCGGGCGAAATCTTCCGCGAGCCCGATGCGCCGCTCATCCTCGGCCTCAGCCGCGGCACCTTCTACTCGATCTTCCTTCTGCTCGCGGGCGCGGTCCTGATTGTCCGCGGCGCCCGGCGGCGGCAAACTCGGGTCGGTTCTACAGCCAAGTCAGATTGAATCCTGGTGGAACCGGCCGTCCCGGCAGGTTCCAGCCCACACCCGTCGCGCAGAGCTTCATCCGTGACGCCAGGGGAAAAAGGCGCGGTCGGAAGAACCGCGTCATCATTCAGCCCGCCACCAGCGGTTGGAATTCCGGATTCCGCCGGATGAACAGCGCCACGTAGGAGCATTGGGGCACGATGCGCCGCCCCTCCCGCCGCGCCTCCTCCAGCGCCGCCCGCACGAGTTTTTCGGCAATGCCCCGGCTCCGCAGTTCCGGCGGCACGTAGGTGTGCTTGAAGACGATGCGGTCACCTTCCTCCGCATATTCGGCCAGGGCAAGATGACCATCCACCTCCGTTTCGTAACGGCTGGCGGCCGGATTGTGACGCACAACGAGATCAGCGTTCATGGCGAGGCTTCCGAATCCAGGGAACAACAGCAAGCATGGTGGCCGACAAGATAACCATGAAAACGCTCCGCGCAACTTGCCCGGCCGGTGGGCGGTGTCCTGATCTGCCTTGTCATCGCGAGTCCGGCGGTAGGACGGGGCGCCTGTCCTCCGTAGGCTTGGCGAAGGGGGATGGCGATCCAGCTGTTCGATCCACAGTCTGTCTGGATTGCTTCGGCGTTCTTATCGAACGCCTCGCAATGACAGGCGCTGAATGTCATCGCGCGGCCGGCGGCGCTGCGCCGCCCGGCTGCTTCGGATCCATCACCCGCAGTCCCACCCGGTAATCACGCCACAGTCGTCCCCGGTAAAATGTCAACTATTGGTTGACATTGCTTGTTTGCCCGGGCGGGGACTGCCGCGAGGAAGGGCCAGGGATCCCGCTAAAGCGGCCGCCGCCAGCGCATCGCAATCATGCCGTGCACCATGAGCTGCAGCGGATGGTAGAGCATCACCGGCAGCAGGATGAGGCCGAGCCCGGGATGCGCGCCGAAGATGAGCTGCGCCATCGGCACCCCGGCGGCCAGGGTCTTTTGCGACGAACAAAACAGCGCCGCGCTGGCGTCGGCGCTGTCCAGCCGGGCGGCGCGGATGGTCACCAGGACCGCCCCCATCACGAAGGCGAACAGGAGTAGCACTCCCGTCAGCGCCAGCAGCATGATATGCGCGCCGTAGCGCTCCCAGACGCGCGCCTGCACCGAGTTGGCAAACGCCGCGTACACGATGAAGAGGACGATGCCGCTGTTCACACCGGCCAGGCGCGGCTTCCGCGCGTCAGCCCAGCGCCGCAACCACGGGCGCAGCGCCTGCCCTGCCGCCAGCGGCACCAGCAGCAGGAGCACGATCTCGAGGATCACCGGCCCGAGCGGCAGCGTCCGCCCGCCGGCCCGCATGAGCCAGCCGGTCCACAGGGGCGTGAGGGCGATGCCGAGCAGGTTGGAAAGCGTGGCGTTGAAGATCGCGCCGGCCACGTTGCCGCCCGCCACCGTCGTAAACACGATCGCGGTGGAGATCGTCGTCGGCAGCACGCAGAGGAAAAGAAAGCCGGTGCGCAGGTCGGGCGGCAGGCGGGCGCCGGCGACGCGGTCCAGGAGCAGCCCCACGAGGGGGAAGAGCAGGAACGTCCACGCCTGCACAAGGGCATGCAGCCGCCAGCGCAGTGCGCCGTGCCGGAGCGCGGCGAGGGCCAGCGTGAGCCCCTGGAAAAAATAGATCACCACCACGCCGGCCCGGATGGTAAGCTCCGGTCGCAGCAGTCCGCCCTTCGCGCCCGCGGCGGGGAAGAGCCACGCCAGTCCGACCGCCGCGACCAGACCCAGCAGGAACCAGTTGCGACGGAACCAAATCATGTAGGAGCGTGCTTGCACGCGATGGTCAAAGCGAAGCCTCTCCATGAATCGCCTGCCCCTCGACAGGCTCGAGGCCCTGAGCTTGTCGAACGGGCAAGCAGGCTCCTACAACCAGATGCTTCATGGCTCCGCCCTTTCCTTCACGTCCGGCCCCGGCCGCACCCTGACCAGCATCGCCTGCAGCTCCTCCAAGCCCTCGATCTTTAGGACCCACAGCAGGACGCCATAGACGACGCAGGCGAGCGGGATTAGTCCCAGCACTGCGATCAGATCCGCGCCGCGTCCCGCCACCATGCGCTGCATCAACCACCATCCGGCAGCCACCATCGCCGCCATGCCGGCCGTGGCCACGAGAATCTTGGCGAGGCTGGGCCAGAGCGGCGCGAAACGCAATTCGGGCAATCGGCGCGTCAGCGCCCGTTTCAACAGCAGCGTCTGCACGATGATGGCGGTGGTACTCGCCAGCACGAGCCCCGCCGCGCCGAGCCAGTGCATGAGCAGCAGGCTCAGCAGGAGATTCACCGTGAAGTCGATGAGCGCCACCTTCACCGGCGTGGCGGTGTCCTTGACCGAGTAGAACGCGCGCACCGTCAGGTTCACGACCGAGAAAAACGGCATCCCGATCACAAACAGCGCGAGCAGCACGGCCATGGCATGCGCATCCGTCGCCGTGAACTCGCCATGCTGAAAAAGCAGCCGGACAATCGGCCGGCTCAGCAGCGCGAGGCCCGCCGCCGCCGGCACGTTGATCACCAGGATCAGCCGCACGCCCTTGCGGTAATCCTCGCCCATCGCCTCGTATTTTCCCTCGACGGCGTGGCGCGCGATCACCGGATACACCACGGTCGAAACCGCAATGGCGAACACGCCGATGGGCAGTTCCATGACCCGATTCGCATAAAAGAGCAGCGTGGCCGCGGAGTCGTTGATCTGGTAGGCCAGCAGATTGGAGACGTAGATGTTCACCTGGTAGATCGCCGTGCCGAAGAAGCCCGGCACCATCAGGAGGGCGATCTCCCGCACGCGCGGCGAAAGCCCCAGGTCGAAGCGCGGCCGCCAGCCATGCTGGATCAGCACCCCGGCGGGCACCGCCATCTGCAGGAATCCGCCCATCAGCACGCCGGCGCACAGCCAGTGAATCGCCCCCAGCGGAGTCTTGGCCCAATGCAGCCCGGCGCCGCCCAGCGTGAGGATCATCGACAGGTTGAGCCAGATCGGTGACAGCGCCGGCTCGGTGAAACGATTCAGGACATTCAGCGTGGCGTTGAAAGCGGCGGCGACGCAGATGAACGCCAGATAGGGAAAAAGAATCACCGTCAGATCCGCCACCAGGTACCATCGGTCCGGCTGGTTCATGCTCCAGCCGAAATGCCCGACGGAGCCAATTACCAGGGAAACTATCCGATTCATGAACAGCATCACCAGGACCACGATCCCACCGGTGATGACCAGCAGCCAACTGGTGACCTTGTTGAGGAGCACAAACGCACCCGGCCGGCCGGTCGTGTGCAACTCCTCCTGCAGGGTGGGCAAAAACGCCGCGGTGAGCGATCCTTCGCCCAACAGGCGGCGGAACAGGTTCGGCAACCGGAAGGCCGTCAGGAACGCCGAGTTCAGCAGGCTCGCGCCGAAGATCGCCGCGCCGAGCTGGTCGCGCATGAGGCCGAGCACGCGCGAGACAATCGTCAACAGCGAAACGATGCCGATGTTCTTGAGGTGTTTCGACACGGGCGTGTGTTTCTCTGCGGGCGCCGGAAGGTTGGCAAGTTCTTAAGGGCCGCGCGGCCTTTTCTGCGAGCATTGGCACCGTTTGCCTGTCATCGCGAGGCACGTTCTGCTGGCCAGCAGAGTCGCAATGACAAATTAGGACACCTCTTTCTGCGAAGCGGCATTGACGCTCCCGGCGGCGGGCGGCATGTTCCCCCACCAATGTCCTTGCTGCCCAAACTCGTCGAGCGGCTGCAGCGTCATCCGAAGCGCATCGTCTTTCCGGAGGGCGCCGACCCGCGCATCCTGCAGGCCGCCCGCCAGTGGGTGACGCGGCGCATGGGTGCGCCCATCCTGCTCGGCGAACGGGCGCGCATCAAGGAGGCCGCCGCGCTGCTCGACCTGAGTCTCACCGGCATGCGCCTGCTCGACCCCGCGCGCAGCGAGGATTTCGAGGGCTTCGTCACGCAGTTCGAGGCGTTGCGGCGGGACAAGGGCCTGAAGCCCGGCGAGGCCCGAACGGCCCTGCGCGACAACAATTATTTCGCCGCGATGATGCTCGCCGCCGGCCAGGTCGACGCCCTGGTCAGCGGCGCGACCGTGTCGGCATCGAGCGCGCTGCGCCCGCTCTTCCAGATCATCCCGCGTCTCGAGCACGTGACGACCGCCTCGTCGCTGATGATCCTCGACTGGGACGAACCCCAGGGGGGCGTGGCGACTTCGCTGTTTCTCGCCGATTGCGGCGTGATCCCCGACCCCACCGCGGAGCAGCTCGCCGACATCGCCATCGCCACCGCGATGATCGCCCGCCACCTCACCAACGAACTCCCGCGCGTCGCCCTGCTCAGCTATGCCAGCAAGAGCACGGCCGATCATCCCGCGGTCGTGAAGATGCGCACCGCCACCGAACTCGCCCGCGCCAAGGCCCTGAGCGCGGCGCTGCCGATGGAGATCGACGGCGAGCTGCAGGTCGACGCCGCACTCGATCCGCACGTGGCCGAGGCCAAGCAGGTGGCCGGCGCCGTGGCCGGCCGGGCCAACGTGCTCATTTTCCCCGACCTCGCCAGCGCCAACATCGGCTTCAAGCTCGTCCAGGTGCTGGCCGGCGCCAACACCTTCGGCCAGATTATCACCGGCCTCAGCCGGCCCGCCGCCGAGATCAGCCGCGGGGCGAGCGCGCACGACGTGTTCGGCGCGGCCGCGGTGGTCGGCTGCCAGGCGATCGACCGCCGACTGCTTTACGGCACGCCGTGAGCGGACCTGTTTAGGGTTTTGGGTTCTGGGTTTTGGGTTGGAGTGGCCCCGAACCCTGAACTCAAAACTCACAACCCAAAACCATTTCGCCCATGCCCGATCCGAATCCCTTCACCCAGCCGCCGCTGCCGCTGCTCGCCAAGCCGACGAACGTCATCACCCGGCGCATCTTCGTCGCGGCCACGCGCATGAACGACGGCAAGACCACCGTCTGCCTCGGCCTGTTCGCCGCGCTCCAGCACCTCTACCCGCGCGTGGGCTTCATCAAGCCGGTCGGCCAGCGCTATGTCGACGTCGAGGGCCACAAGGTCGACGAGGACTCCTACCTCCTCGACATGATCTACAAGGTGCGCGTGCCCATCGAGAGCATGAGTCCGATCACGATCGATCCGACCTTCACGCGCCGCTTCCTCGGCAATCCCGAGGCGACCTACGCGCCGCTGGTTGACAAGATCTGCCGCGCGTTCGACCGCGTGTCGTGGGAGAAGGATTTCACGCTGATCGAGGGCACCGGCCACGCGGGCGTGGGCTCGGTGTTCGAGCTGTCCAACGCGCGCGTGGCCCGGATCCTCGATGCGAAGGTCATTATCGTCTGCCCCGGCGGCATCGGCCGGCCGGTCGACGAGATCGCGTTGAACAAGGCGCTCTTCGACCAGGTGGGCGTGGAAATCATCGGCGCCATCCTCAACAAGGTGGAGGCCGACAAGCTGCAACAGGTCGCGCATTACGCGGGCCTGGGCCTGGCGCGGCTGGGCGTGCCGCTGCTCGGCGTGCTGCCCGTGCAGACGATGCTCTCCGCCCCCAACCTTTCGCAGGTGGCCGAGGAAATCGGCGGCCGCTGGCTCAACGCGCAGGTCACCGGCGGGCACGAGCGCATCCGGCGCGTGGTGGTCGGCGCCATGGCGGCCAAGGGCATCATCGACCACCTCCAGCCGGGCAACCTCCTGATCACCCCCGGACCGCGACGACGTCATCCTCGCCGCCATCTCCGCCACGAGCATCTCCGGCACCAAGGCGATCGCCGGCATCATCCTGACCAACGACATCCTGCCCCACCCCAAGCTGCTGGAGCTGCTGGCGCGGACGGACCTGCCGGTGATCGCCGCGCGCGAGGACGCCTATGCGATCACCTCGAAAATCCACAACATGACGGTGAAAACCCAGCCGCAGGACGTTGACAAGATTTCCGTCATCAAGCGGCTCGTCACGGAGCACGTGGACATGAACAAGCTGCTGGCGGCGTTTTAAGTCCGCATTCCATTTTTGTTTTTGACCACGGATGACACGGATGGGCGCGGATGTGACCATATTCCTCACGCAAAGGTCGCAACGGTCACCAAGGTGGTGGTTGGGAACGCTTCGCCCGTCGGGCTTTTCTTTGTTCGTAGGGGCGCAGACTTGCCTGCGCCCTTGAAGTTGATCCGTCCTGCGAGATGTCGCGCCATAGCTCGAAGCGAAGGCGGACGCTTCGGCGAGGCAAGCCAGCCGGGCCGATCTCACGTCGTCCAGCCGCCGCAAGCTGCGTCAAAACCATCCCAAGCCATCGTCCAAGCCCTTGCGGAATCCCTGGCGCGTAGCAGCCGTTTTCAAACCGCCGTCAACCAAGTCGAAACCAATTGACCTGCCCCCCTAAGACTGGAGCGGCTTGAGTGAGAGTCCTTGGGCGCAGTCCGTGGCGGCGAAACAAGGCCTGCAGTCCAGAAATCCTACCCCACTCAAAAAAGAGTGGAAATTTACGTAGCGACATCTCGTTAACTCTGCGATACTCACCATCCGCACCAACGATGGTAACCCTGCCTAACAAGCCGGTAGATCCAATACACTGACTGAGAGCTCTTCACAAGTTTTCTAACGATTTGCTCGCATCTGCTCTATCCCCCATCACTCCGAATCCGTAGGCCTCAACCAAAGCTATCCATGAAAAGGATTCTTCTTCTCGTACTCGCTGCTGTTGGCACGCTAAACCCTACATTCGCCGAAACGAAGATAGTTCGGGTTGCTTATATCCCTATCGCTGAATGTATTGAGCTCTATGTCGCTGAGCGAGTGGGTTTCTTCGAACATGAAGGAATTAAGGTGGAGCTTACTCAAATGGCAGGAGGCGCGAAGATTCTCAATGCAATTGTATCGGGTGACATCGATATTGGATTCACCAACGTTGTCTCGCTTGCCGTTTATAGCGCGCAGGGATCATAAAGGGTCGAAACAATTGCGATCGGGCGACGGAAGTCCGGATCCTGCTCGGAAAATATCCACTCGATTGTTCACGCGATTGATCACGTGGTAAATGGAAGAATCATAACGGGTCAGGTCGAAACCATGGCGGCAGAGTTGGAGGGATCGGCGGCGGGAATTGATCCGCGCGCGCAGGCATCCCCTCCCCCGGACCAATCGGTCCGTTCTCCTCCCCGGAGCGCTGTCGGAATCGCGGTCACCGCATGCCTGATTGAGAAAACGATACCGCCAGGCCGGCCGGATTCGAACCTTTTAAACACTCTAATTTAGGTAACAATATACTTCACTCACTACGGCGCGAGGGGCTTGGCGTTGGGGGTGGGCGCTCCCGTGAGCACGTAAACGCGGCACGCCAAGTCCTGCGGACCCATTGCGGCCACAATGTAGTCAATCCGCCCCGTGGCTGTGTCCATTCGCACGATGCCTAACTGTCCCTCGTGTTTAACTTCAAACGTGTAGCGCCCCACGGAAATGGCTGGGCGCATGGCGATGGTGCCGAGAAAATAGACGGCGCCTGCGAGCAAAATGGCGATGAAGGATAGCAGGGTTTTGGTGAACATTTTGGGATGGGGTTGAGATATTGGTTAGGGCTTCTAGAAAGATGCTTTCAAGGCTGCTAATCTCTACTACAATAGGAAATCAACCTTCGGAGGATTTCTGCCATGAAGCTCGCCACTGCTTTAAGAGAACGCTGGGGAAAATTAGTCGCCGAACTAAAAGAAGAATGGCGATGGTTTCCAGCGCCAATGACCATCCTGCTAGTGTGCATAGCACATACGCTTTTGGGCAGCCTAATAGAAAGGCTGATTCTGCCAACACTGCGGATAGAATTGTTAGTTCAAGGATGGATCGTATTAGGCCTCTTCGTTGCAGTAACAGGATGGACCATGTATCTTCGGCTCGGCTGCAAGAAGATGGGCTGCCTTCTTTTCGCAGGGCTTCCCAGTGAAGTTCAAGAGCATCTGAAAAGGTTGAGGAATGGAACGGCCCCAACACCGCTTGAGTCAGTGGAGGGTCTTTCTGTCGAGATGGCGGCAACCATCGTTGCACTGCGTACCGGATACACATTTCGGGAAAAGGGGCAGATTTACCTCAAGCCAATATATCGTTACATGGTGCCTAAAGACTGACCACTAGGCAGCTTCTTCCTCGGCTTCTTGGCCGGCCTTTTGACCTCGCTCTTTGGGACATTGGACAAGGCTTTCGCCAACGCCTGAAACCTTTGGAATGGCGTTTTTTCGTTTAGGGCCGCGTTGGAGTTCGGTTTGTCGGTCACGGATTCATGCAGGTTGAGCCTTTCCGATTAGTTCGGAATAAGTGAGCCGCTTGCCAACGATGGCAGCCACGGCTTTAAGAAAACGGGCAGTGTCATTAGTTTTGCGGTTGTTGAATCGAAAAACCTGTTCGTCCAAGTAACGGAATAGGTGGAACGGCTCCACGCTGACATAGGTGCCCTTGATGCCGCGTTTAAGCAGGCACCAGAAGTTCTCCAGCCCGTTGGTGTGAACGTTGCCCCGGACATAAGCTTCGGCATGGTCAATCACCTGATGGACGTAATCGGCTTCTAGGCCGACATAGGACAGCAGCTTGTCCGTGAATACCTGCGAGCCGGGAGCGATGTTTTGCCGCACCTCTCCTTGCACGATATAGCGGGAGTTATTCGGCACGTGTTTGGCGATCACCTGCCCATCACGCTCCAGCAGCCCCATCACGACGGCTTTTCCGACGCCACCCGTGCCCCGACCGCGCCGTTGGTTACGGTCTAGGTGCATATAGCGGGCTTTCCCGCCGATGAAGGTCTCATCCACCTCCACCTCGCCTTTGAACTTGGCAAAGGTGCCGGTCTGCATGGCCAGCCGGATGCGCTGGAGCATGAACCACGCGGTCTTTTGCGTGACGCCAATGGAGCGGTGGACTTCGTAGGAGGAAACGCCGTTCTTGGCGTTGGCAATCATCCAGATTGCGGCCAGCCATTTGTCGAGCGGGGGCGGGCTATCCTCAAAGATGGTGCCGACACGGACGGAGAATTGCTTCTTTTCGGTGCAATGCTTGCACTCCCACGTTTTGCGGGTGGAGATGCAGCGAATCTCCGAGGAGCCGCAGCGGGGGCACTTAACACCATCCGGCCAGCGCAACTCCACCACGAATTTGTGCGCTACTTCGGGGTCTGAAAAGTAGCGAATGGCCTCAACTAGCGTCGCTGGAAAGTCGTTATTCATCGGGTGATATTTCGGCACTAAGACGCTGCAAAACCCCTTCGGCTTCATTTAGTAATGCCTTTACCCAAACTTTCCGGTTTTTCGCCTCGTATGCCTTTGCCGATTCTTCCAACCCCTCAGCGACCTCTGGAATTTCGATTTCGCCTTTGCCGTCAGGGGTAAGGTATCCGATTTGGGTGCGGCCTCCGCATGAGGTATCATGCACCTTAGCCATTTCTACAGCATACGCTGCCATAAATCCTGCCAAACCTCTCGTTAAGGTAACACGGGAGTAACCGGCCAAGATGAAATCAGCCAATTGAAACGCTGCGCCTTTCGCCACAAAATCAGCGTGGACGGCAACGGGTACTCCCAAGGCTAGATCAATAGTATAAAGGTACGGCTGACCGTGAAAATAATAGCCAAAGGTTATCTCGAATAGGTAATCTTGAAACAGCTTGTCAAAAAACTCAGAGCTATAGCCAAATCCATCCCACTGGCTTTTGGCGCTCTGCCGTGTCTCTTTTATGGACGCTTGGATTAACTCTGGGATTTCCCGATAGTCCGTTGGGGCTGAATCACGCGAGAAGGTGGCAGCTTTCTTCTGGATGTTTTCCAACGTATGAGAAAATAGGTCAAATCCGCCTGCCATGTTGAGTAATGCGGTGCTTTGGCCAAACTCGATCAGAAATAGCTTCTTGGCGTCTTGTCGCTTATGGGTAAGTCCAGCATAGCTCACTTGGCTGTCGCTCGCCATGACGATGCCGTTGTTGCAGATCATTCCGATACCAATAGTCACGATGGGCCTCCGCTTTTGAATTTGGATAACTTTATCCATCGTCTAGTCCTCCGTGGCTACTGAGCCAAGTATATTGTTACCCTAATTTAGGTAGGCAGGTCGCGGCCCGGCGGGAGCCGGGCCCGCCAGGGAGAAGATGCACCTCACGCAAAGGCGCGAAACTCGCAAAGGTTTGGAGGGGGTGGCTCCCCACCCTGCCTTGGCGCCCTTGGCGGACTTTGCGTGAGGAAACTCATCTCCGGAGTTGGTTACGGCTCCCTCTGCCTCTGTGAACTCTGTGACGAAGATCGGAATCGGTCAGGTTTGTTTTCATAGGAGGCAACGGAGGAAACAAAGGCAAAACAACAGGAGCCCGGATTGGTTCTGCTCTCCGTTCCCTTCGTTTCCTTCTGTAAAACGATCTCCTTGGGGTCATTCGGCCCGGATGGAGGGCGCAGGCCCGCTGCGCCGCGGTCCGGACGGAGCCGGGCCCTCCAAGGTAACGTAATGAGATCGATGGAGGGCGCAGCTCCCGCTGCGCCGCGGCCCGGCGGGAGCCGGGCCCTCCAGGGCTTCCGCCGTCGCTGAAGCTATGGCGGACAGGTCGAAGCGCAGGCCCGGTCCGCCGGCTCACCAATCTTCCAAATTCACCCTTGTCGCGAGCGCGGCTCGCGGGTATGCCCAACGCGCCATGGATGCGCTGCCGCCCCGCCCGGCCAGAGCGGCCCGGACGGAACCGGGCCCTCCAGGGTACGCGATGAGATCGATGGAGTCTCACCTTGCTCGTTCCCTCCACTAAACCCCTCTGCCGAAAACCCAGTTTCCCATCCGTTGGAGGATAACATGGAAATCAGAGTGGAAGATTTCGAGCAGAGCGGGCTTTATCTGCTTTTTCCCGGAGGCAGGCGGATCGTTCTCACCCGCGAAAAGATCGAAGCCTTCGCGCAAGCCTTCGAGTCCAATCTGGACCAGATCCCCGCTGAAATCAGAGGCGCGGTGGCCTTTCAGGCCTGCTCGGTGTGTCCCGAAAAAGATCGCGCCAAATTCTGCCACGCCCTGCCGGCGACGTTGGCCTTCTTTGAAGAGCTGAAGGGTCTCAAATCCTTCGACCACGTCGGCGCCGTTTACAAAGGCCGGGAGCAGGGCCTGGTCTATGTCCCGAAGACCACGATGCAGGAGGCGCTGCAATTCGTGGTGATTTTCAGCCTCATGTACTACTGCGAGGTCGGGAAGCGATACTGGAAGTACTTCCTGGGAATTCATCCGCTCCTGGGCCCGGAGGAGATGATCACCCGGATCCACCTCAATATTTACTGGGACTGCAAAGGCGACAAACAGAAGGTCGACGAAGTCCTGAGTTCCTTCGGAAACGAGATCACCTGCACCTGCCGGTGCCAGGTGGAACGCCTGGGGCTTATCTGCAAAGATGACGCCCTGATGAACGCGTTTGTGAACACCCAGGCCCAGATCGAATGGCTGGCGATGACCAAGGACGCTCTGCTCGAACAGTCCTTCGAGGAGTTCATGAAAAACGGTTAGCGGCGTGTTGGCAATCCGCCGGTCATTCGGCCCGGATGGAACCAGGTTTGTTTTCACAGGAGGCAACGGAGGAAACAAAGGCAAAACAACAGGAGCCCGGATTGGTTCTGCTCTCCGTTCCCTTCGTTTCCTTCTGTAAAACGATTTCCTTAGGGTCATTCGGCCCGGGCGGAACCAGGTTTGTTTTCACAGGAGGCAACGGAGGAAACGAAGCGGGCCGTCCGCCTTCGCCCTGCGGGCTACGACGAGACAGGTCGGAGCGCAGGCCAGGTCCGCCTTCGCTCTGCGGGCCATCCGCCTGCGCATTTCCTGCGCGCCCCAAATTGCCATTTTTCGCGTGCGGCGGACGGGGGACTCTGCTAGCGACCCCCTGAACGAACGCAGGCCATCCCATGAAATGGATTCGACCGATCACGATCTCCTTGGCGGTTTCCGGGTGGCGAGGATTGGTCAGGGCCAGGACCATGGGTGAAGGGGTGGTCACGAGCGCGCTCGGAAAGGGATATGACTTATGAAAACCAACCGATTCTTAACCATGCCATTGTTTGGATTGCTGCTGTGCGCAGCCGCATTGCGTGCCCCGGCACAAACCACTGACGCCGCGTTCCAGCAGGCGGTGGCGGCGTATCAACAATCGCCATCCGACGCCAAGGCTGCGCAGATCATCAAAATGGCCGCGGCGATGGACCAACTGCCGCCGATTCCCGAAGAGGCGCGGAAACATTTCGTGCGGGGCGCAGCGCTGTTCAAGGCCGCCAAATCGCCCGAGGATTTCAATCAGGTGTCAGTTGAGTTCCTGCAATCCGTTCGGCTGGCCCCATGGTGGCCGGAGGCGCGTTACAATCTGGCGCTAGCTCGCGAAGCGGCGGGCGACTACCCCACCGCCATTGCCAAATTGAAGCTCTACCAACTGTTCAAACTTCCCGAAACCGAGGCGCGTGCCGTTCAGGACAAGATCCACGCCCTCGAAGCCAAACAGGAAAAAGCGGCGAAAGCAGCGGAGGAGGTCACGGCGAAGAAATCAAGTCCGTAGGCAGTCGCTGCGCGGAAACAGAAAGAGTTTGCAGATTGGAGGGTTCATAAAGAGTCAGGCTGAAACAATTGCGATTAGGCGACGGCAGTCCAGTGGCCATTGGAGCCAGGTTTTAGATCTTGCAACCGCCGTCTATCACCGAAAACAGAGCCGCCATGCCGTTGCTTCGGTGCGTGATTGAAATACTTAAAACCTGAACCCATCTGCCTTCGCCCTGGCCAGCGTCCGCCCGGTTGGCGCCACGGTGGATAAGTCGGTCCGGGCGAGGGGATGCCGCCGCGGCCCGCCCGGAGGAACTCACCGCGGGACCATCTGGCCTTGGCCGTTCCACCCCAATCAACCGCGGCCACACTACCAAAATTTGAGTATTGTGAACATTTGAACCTTGGCCGGCAGCCGCTAACATCCCCACTCCCTCGGACTTGCTGCCATACCCCCGCTCCGTCGTTCTTTTCGCGCAATCCCCCCACTTCCACCGCCGGACCCTTTCCCCTTAAACCCCAATCCCACCGCAGGCGCCGGCCCCCTGACCTTCCCTCAGGATCCAGTTTCCTATCAGTAGAACCGCCATCCTGGCTATCCACAGAAGCCATTGCTTCCAAGGAGGATTAAATGTCACACTTATCCCAGAAGACAAGCTATCGGAAATTAGCGTATTTGATCACGCTTGGTTTCATCTTTCTCTCCAGCTTTTCAAGTTTCGCGGCTCCGGATGATACCAACCGTAAAACCATTGTCACGCCCCTGGGCGAAGTTCCCAGCAATGCCGGCTATGTGGGCGAGCCCGTCACCTATCGTGTTTACTATTACAATGCCAGCAAGATAGCAGCCGATCTTCGCATCGTGGATGTGCTGGATGCTGACCTTGAGAATGTGCAAGTGGCGCCGCCAGGTATATACGACGCGGCAGGGCATACGCTGGCCTGGGAATATAAAAAAGTGGCGGCGAAAACCGGGGGATTTGTGCAATTTATTGCCCGCCTCAAACAGACAGGCACGGTAAGCAATAAAGCGCGACTGCAGTTTTCAGCCGTGGGCAAACTGCCGGTGTTCAACATTCAGAAGTATCGACTGCAACCAGCAGAAAAGATCGCGGCCGCGGCCGAATTGGCAGAAAAGGATCTGTCCATCAAAGGCGTAACCATCGAAACCAATCAAGTTTCCACCAAGGTTTACGCAGATCCCAAGTTGGGCTGGATCCCATTTGATAAAGATGTTGAAAAAGGTCAGCTGCCGAAGCCGACCATGAAGGACAACACCACCATCGGCGCCATGGTGAACTTCGATATCCCCGGGGTGTTTGTGACGAAAGTGAAGGGCGGCAATCAGACTTTTTACCGCTTTGCGATGCCGGGCCAGGCATCCTTATCGGCACTCGGCAAGCCTGAACTCCCGACCCTCGGCCAGATCATCGAAGTGCCACTGGGGGTCAGCTTCGCTATCGAAGTGATCAAAACCCGGGAGGTGCCACTGGATGCCTACCGTGTTTACCCCGCACAACGGCCTATGCCTGATGTAAAAAAGGGAGATCCTCGCACTTCCTGGCCAGCGGAGAAATTTGAGCAAGACAAAACCCGCTATCTCAAGGAGGCCAGCTATCCCGAAACGCTAGGCATGATTCAGACCCAAGATATTGGCGTCATTCGCGGCCATCGAATCGTGCAGCTCAAGGTGCATCCCATCCAGACGAATCCGGTCACCTTGGAAACCAAGGCGTTCGCCCAGATCGAGGTCCGCATCAAATACAATCAACTGGCGCAAGTTCAGGCCATCCCCAAGCGGTTGTATTCAAAATCGTTTGAGCAACTTTTAAAACGAGTGGTGCTCAACTATCAGGATCCCAAACGCTTTGATCAGAATATTGACAAGCCCTCGGACGATGGCAGCAACAAGGAGCGGACCGGCTGCGACTACCTGATTCTGACACACCAGACGTTTTATAACGCGGGGGATCCGAACAATCCGGTGATCCGGCTGGCCAGTTGGAAACAGCGCGAAGGTCTGCGGACCCGCATCGTGGATGTGTCCACCATCACCAATGGCCAGACTTACGATGGCATCAAACAGTATTTACAGAACGCCTACGACACCTGGGATCTTGTTCCATCCTACGTGCTGCTGATCGGCGACTCGGATCTGATTCCCGTGCGCTACCTGACGCCACACTATCTGCATAACAACACGCTGACGGGAACCGATCTGTACTACTCCACGCTGGACGGAAATGATATTTATCCCGATGTCTATCTGGGTCGACTATCCGTGGACACCCTGGCGCAGGCCACTACGGCCATCAACCGCATTCTCGACTACGAACAAAACCCGCCCAACAATGCCACCTTCTACAACCAGATCCTTTTCTCGGCCCTGTTCGAGGATGTCAATGTGACCAACGGAGATGGCACTGAGGATCGACCCTGGATTGAGAATGTGGAAGATGTCCGCAGCTATGTGCTGGGCCTGGGCTATCAGGCGGATCGGGTTTACACCACCAGCAGCGGCTGGCCGAGCAATGCCATGGCGGCAAAGCCTGCCAATTATAAGGATGGCACGGCATTACCGGCGGCGCTTACTCCTCCCGGCTTCGGCTGGAACGGCACGCCAAATGACATCAGCAACGCCATCAATGCTGGCCGTTTCTTGGTCACCTACCGGGATCACGGCGATCGGAACACCTGGCAAGCGAACAATTTCAATAACACTGATGCAGACAATCTGACGAACGGCAACCTGGCACCCGTGGTGCTCGATATCGCCTGTCAAAACGGTTGGTTTGATAACGAAACCGACGATGCGACGCTCAACACCGGCGTCAATGACGAGTGCCTGGCTGAGCATTTTATCCGCAATGCCAATGGTGGTGCGGTCGCGATCATGGCTGCCACCCGCGACAGCTGGACCGGCTACAACGATTTCCTGATGTTCGGAATGCACAAGGCCATCTGGCCCAATTATGTGCCCAATCCCCCCATCACCGGCTATCCGGCGATCCCGGCCATGGATTCCAATCCGCTACTGGGCATGGGTCAGATTATGAATTTCGGCAAGTTTTACATGTGCCGTGCCTACGATTCCGACACGGAGCGCGATCTGACGATGGAGATCTATCACCTGTTCGGCGATCCGGAAATGCCTATTTGGAGCGCTGCTCCCGTGCGGCTGGATGCCACGTTCCCTGAGGGGATCGGCGCCTTAGGCGAGCAGCATTTTGTAGTCAAAGTCAGCAATCTAAGCACGCACGTGCCCGTGAACCTGGCCCGCGTGACCCTCACCCGCGGCAACACGTTTGTATCCGTGCAGGAGACCGACGCGGCGGGAATCGCCCGTTTCAAGTTGAACAATGTGGGCACGGGCAATCTGGATCTGACCGTGACGAGTACTGGCTTCAGTCCCTTCTTGAAAACGATCAACGTATCCGCGTCAGGCGCGACGCTGAACAGGCTGGATCCAGACAACGGTGTGCTCAATCAGGCCGTGCATGTAGGCGGCATCAAATTCGATGGCAGCGAGAGTGTGGGTGTGAGCTTTGACGGCAGCCTTTCAACGACCACCACGGCCGCGTCAGGCAGTTTTGGTCAGGCCCCGGATGTAGTGGATTTCCAGGTTCCGGCTGCGCATGATCTGGGTCCGGTCAATATCTTGGCCAAAGGCAAAACCTCGGGCCGCTATGGTGTGGATCTGTTCCAGGTGCGATCAGCCAATCCCGTGGATCTATACATGTACGACCAGTGGGATAGCTCCACTTGGGGACTGCATCCCGGAGACAACCCCACCTGGGACAACCCCTCGATCCAACTTTACGATCTGAACTACAACGCGGTGGCTTCCAACAATCTGCAGGCCGGTGTGACCTACATCATCCGGACCATGGTGCATAACGATACTGATTTCGCGGCCCACGGCGCCAAGGTGACCTGCAAGTGGGCCAACTTTGGCCTGGGCCAGCCACCCAACGTGTGGACTTATATTGGCGATTCTACGGTTGATGTGCCGGCGCATTCAGTCACGCCCTTTGAGGTCAAGTGGACCACGCCCGGCACCGGACATCTGTGCGTGATGGCCGAGATTTACCATATCGAGGACGCCAATAACGCCAACAATCAGGGTCAGGAAAACTGCCACGTGGGCCCAACCAGTTCGCCAGCCAAGGTCCCCTTTACTATCTGGAATCCGACCAAGAACCCGGAAATGGTGTATCTGGATCTGCGGCAGTTGATCGATCCGAAAACCCAGGGTAAGGCCAAGCTCTGGGGAAGTTTGGTGGTGCATCCCGCTTTGCAGCTATTACAGCCTGGCGAGAGAAAGGAAGCCCAGGTGGTGATTGATCCCGACATGATGGCCAATGAGATACCCTATGGCGCCGAGGCGGAATTTTCGCTGACCGGTTACATCGATGGCGAGGTCATCGGCGGAGTTAATTTCCGGATCAACAAACAGAAATGACCGGACTCACTTTTCCAAGCCACCCTCAGGTTCGGTCTGGATGAGTTGATGTCGGCACGGTTGACACCGGTTGTCCCTCCCTGGCGGAGGGAAGGCCCGGCGTGTCGGTGACGAGGTCGAGCGATACAGGTGGAGGATCTCTTCAACGCAAATCCCTGCGGATGGTGGCCTCTTGCTGACGAACCACAACATGGAGCCCCGCCACTGAGGCCCGCTCTCTCGGCATTCGGGGGCAGCTTGGAAGGGTGGGCCATCCGACCGTTATTAAGGAATCTCTTGGGCTCCGCCGATGCCCGGATGAAAATGCCGAGCCCCACTTCGTCCTTATGAGAGGCACTTCCAAAAACCGTTTCCATTTCCGGCTCGCACCGGGTTCGGACACCACCAAAAAGAAGGCAAAGGGGATCCGGTTTTAAGTGTTTAGGTTGACCGCCCGTGCCGGCGGAGCACTCGAAGTGGGTCAGTTCTCACTGGCTGACATTGGCAGCGTGACGCAAGGTCGCTTCATCGCTGGTCGCGAAGCTGTCATGATTGCCCTCCTTCGCCAAGGCTTCGAAGCGCAGGCCCTCCTTCGCCAAGGCTTCGAAGCGCAGGCCCTCCTTCGCCAAGGCTTCGTAGCGCAGGCCCTCCTTCGCCAAGGCTTCGTAGCGCAGGCCCGCCTTCGCCAAGGCTTCGTAGCGCAGGCCCGCCTTCGCCAAGGCTTCGTAGCGCAGGCCCGCCTTCGTTCGGGGCTTCCGCCTTCGCCCTGCGGGCTACGGCGAGACATGTTTCCTTCCGATTCGGAAGGAAACATGGCGGACGCTACAGGACTCGAACCAACTCGGGAGAAATCTCAACCGACTGAAGGCAAGCCCACCTGCGAAAGCGACAAAAACGCCGAGACACGGACTGGCGCACACGACGTAGACAAAGCCTGTCGCGAGCTGGCGGTACCGAGCGCACTGCGCGACACCCCGCCAATCGTCGCGCTGTGGCCATTGCTTCCGCCTGAATTGCGATCCGCAATCTTGGCGCTGATTCGCGCCGCGAGGCCCACTCAATCGTAGGCCAGCTGCCTCGGACTCCCCGCGCGTGAGAAGACGGCAACACCGGCCTCACTTACGCGGGCGTGACAACGGCAGTCCTGCTCAGGCCGAAGACGCACCAGCAAAAGCGCCACGGTGGTCGCATGGTTGAGCGAATTCTGCCTTCTGCCGCAATCGGGGTCGGATCAGGTCGATTTTTCGGGCCGATCCCACAGCGGCTCCGGCAGCTCCCAACGTTCGGCGGTCATCCTGGTACTCCAACGACGCACCACCGAAAAAATCAGTTACGGACGGTTTAAAGGCTCGTCGTGATCACTTCCGGCTCAGTTGGTACTTTCCCATCAGATAGTCAGTGACGGCCTTGCGCTCCGCGTCCGTGAGCACGTGGTCGTAGATGAGCACCTCGGCCATGTCGCCGTCGAAATAGGATCCCTGGCCGTCGCCCAGCGCCGGATCCTTTCGGAATTTCGCCGTGTTGCTGGTCTCGCGTGCAAACGAAGTCCCGTTGAAAATCTGGAACCAGACCTTCGCGTCACCGCCCACATTGTAGAGATGAAAGCTGGTCAGATCGATGGGCGGCGCCCCTTCGTTGCGCATCGCGGTCGCCGCGAAGCTGTCCCAGATCCAATTGCCATTTTCCGGGTAACGGCTGCCCATGTCACTCCCGAACGCCCAAAGCCCTACAATGGGGATGGAAGTCTTCCGCAGGACCGCAAAGGCCTCACCGGCGGTCGCTCCCGCCATCACGTCCGGAAGATTGAGCAAGGTTCGATGGTCTTGGATGAAATGCACCACAGGCAAACCGTTGACCTGGTTGGCGATGATCTGAGGTTGCTGGTCGGCCTCGGGCTGCACGGCATCGTTGCCGCAGCCGCTCTGATCGGCCCAGCGCGCAACGGGACCACTGGCCGGCGCGCCGACGGTGGAACACAGCCACAGACGCAGCCCGACCGCCGGCACGGCGGACGCGCCTGGCGTCGCCAGCATCTTAGGCGAAATTGACGCAGGGGCGCCGCCTGCGCCGTCGACAAGAACCGTGGCAAGGAGGAAGAGGGCAATGAGCTTTGGCAGGCTGCTCGTCAGTAGAACGAGCCATTTGCCGATCAAGGCGTGCTCTGCGGTACCGAGGAGCGGCCGAGGCGTGAAGAAACGGGACAACTGGAGGGTTTTCATAGGGTCGATGGGACTGGATTTCGGGCGGGAACGCCGGTTGCCTTGGGGCAAAAGCAGGAGGCGGCGACCGGGTCAAGGACTAATAACTGAACCTGAGTGACGAGCAGACATGCACCTTGGTTACTGAACTCTTGAGAGCGGAATGCGCAAACTGACGCACACGTTTTGGGCGCCAAGGGTCATTTGCTGCCCTTCCCTGGCAAACGCCAAAATCAGGCCCTTTCAAGAAAGCCGCTGGGACGGAGGAGCTTAGTCAGAATTCGGCGTTTACTGGCACGCCGGGGCAGGAGCCCGAAATGGTGGACGCTACAGGACTCGAACCTGTGACCCCTAGTGTGTGATACTAGTGCTCTAACCAACTGAGCTAAGCGTCCGAATCAGAGGGGCGAAAGTGGCGGGCCGCCGCCGGCAAATCAATCCTGTTTTCAGGTGCAGTAGCGAGTAGTGAGCAGCGAGTAGCGGTTTAACCCCAAAAAACACGAAACGCACGAAAGCCGGTTGGAGCCGGGTCCTCTACATCGGATGACATACATCCATGGAGGGCGCAGCTCCCGCTGCGCCGTTTATTCTCTGAATGCCCTACCCCGCTCGGTGACCTCCTTCTGCCTCTGTGCACTCTGTGGCTAAGATCGGAATTGGTCGGGTTTGTTTCCACAGGAGGCAACGGAGGGAACGAGAGCTAAAACAGCAGGAACCCGGATGGGTACTGCTCTCCATTCCCTTCGTTTCCTTCTGTAAAACGGTCCCCTTGGAGTTGCGGCGGCAGCCGCGTTGGGGTGGCCGTCAGAACAGCGTCTGCAACAATCCGTAGATGCCGACGCTCAGCGCCGCCAGCGAATCGCCGGCGATGAGTCCGCCGCCGACCAGCGAGGTCGTGCTCATGTCGGCCGGAATCCCGGCGTCGGCTGACCAGCCCCGGCGCGCGTTGAGCCGGGCCAGCGCGACTTCGCAGAGCGAGCCGATCGTGCCGCCGCCCGCCCACCACAGGCACGTCGGCAGCTCCACGAATCCGCCGAAGCTCGAGGCGTACGGACTGGGCAGCAGGAAGGCGTCGAAGACGAAATCGAAAACCCGGCCGCCGCGGGTGGCGCGGGACCACGGGAGGTAGCGGGCGTTGCGCTTGACCAGCTTGCGGACGATTTCGGTGCCGAGGCCGATGAGGATGCCCAGCTTGAGCGCCTTCATCACGTGCGGCTGGGCGGTGGTGATGCCGCGCAGGGCGCCGACGAATTTGTAGGTCATGGCGCTCTGCCACTTTTGCGCGCCGGCGACGTGGTGGCCGAACTGATCGACCAAGAGCACCGGGTAGGCGCTCAGGAAAACCCTGGCCAGGACCACGGCCAGGGCCGCGCCCATGAGGATGCCGACGACCTGGTAGCGGAATTGCACCACGCGGTTGGTACCCAGCCGCCAGCCGGTGGAACGGTCCTGCTGCATGTCGCCGCCCTCGCTGCAGGATATCAGCAAAATCGACGCACACATCAGCCCCGTGCCCGCGTCCGTCAGCCCGATCGCCGCGAGGATGAACACGGTCATCACAAACGCGCTGGAGATGGGGTTCCAGTCCGAGATGCCGAGGGAGATGCCGTTGACGAGAACGAACACGAAAACCAGTCCGATGCACACCGCCAGATAGCGCAGCGGTTCGCCCAGCACCGCGTGTCCCACGACCGCCACCGCGGCGCCCCAGAACACGACCCACAACACGAGCCGGAACACATTCACCCGTTTCCAATCCTCGGCGGGCTTGGCCGGCGGGGCATTCTTCTGCCTGAGCCGCCGGGCGGCCTCAAACAAAATCATGGTGATGTCGAGGATCGCCGCGCCGAGGATGGTGCCGAGCGCGATGATGAAGCCGATCTTGCGGTACGGCGCGTCCTTTTCGAGCCAGCCGATGCCGATCAAAAAGGGTTTCAACCGGTCGCCGATGATGGCGACGATCAGCGCCGGCAGCGCGATGCGGGCGCCGACGATCATGCCGGCGCCAAAGGTGGAGGTGGAAAGACCGAGGTTGGCGACGGCCGGCACCTTCAACGAGGTCACGCCGCCGACGTAGCCGCCCAGAATGCCGCCGCCGAGCTTGGCGACGGATTTCTTGAGGAAGTTTTTGTCCGTGAGCGCGCGGAGAATGTTCGCGACCGCCAGTCCGGACGGGTAGGCCAGCTGCATCCGGTCCACGAGGAGGGGCGTGTAAACCATGCCCAGGCCGACGCCGAACATGCCGATGCAGGTGTAGTATAGGATGAGCTGCCAGGCCGGCACGTCGGGCAGGCCAAGCCAGTAGCGCGCCTGGATGAGCACCGCCATGCCGCACATGCCGGCGACCGACGCGGCCATGGTCTGCATGTAGTTGGCGCCGTGTTTGCCCTCCGGCCCGTAGCCCAGCGTGATGGTGCTGCCCAGGATCCCCGCCAGCACCTGTCCGCCGATGAAAAAACCGATCGAGAAATTCATGAACGCCGCCGAGACGCCCCCCAGCGGGCCGAGGATGAAAATCGCCACGCCTCCGAGCAGAAGGTGGTAGCGGGGCG